>JACCDW010302183.1_pt1 | contig 142591 bp, 130 predicted proteins | sample 7449781 | NCBI WGS metagenome assembly JACCDW01 (sample SAMN15323449, study PRJNA562643) | freshwater metagenome | isolation source: river surface water | place: USA:Blue River Watershed | collected 2017-08-18 | reverse complement strand
GAGTTCGTCGTCCAGTAAACCAGTCACACCAACGAGCAAGCACGGAAGATCGCGCCATGGCTGATATGAGCAACCTGCTGTCACCGGAAGAACTCGCTGCCCTCGCCCAGGGCATCGACGACGGCTCCATTGCCATCGACACCGGCTTCAACCTGACCACGCGGGTCAAGAAACATGACCTCGCGAGCGAGGACAGCACGCTGGGCGTGAACACCTCGTCGATCGAAATGATCAACGAGCGTTTCGTGCGCCTCTTCCGCATGGGCCTGATGGACGTGCTGCGCACCAGCCCGCGTATCAACCCGTCGCGCGCGCAGATCGTGCGCTTCGGCGATTACCTGAAAGACCTGCGTCCGCCGCTGGCCGTCAACACCATCCGCATCAATCCGCTGCGCGGCTTCTCGCTGGTGACGATCGAACCGACGCTGGTGTTTTCTGCGCTCGACAATTTCTTCGGCGGTTCGGGCTCCGGCATGCCGGGCTCGCCGCGCCGCCGCGCGACCGACAAGGATGGCGAACCGTTGCCGGCCAACTGGCTGCCGCCGACCCGCATGTTCACGCCGACCGAGTCGCGCATCATCAAGATCATCCTCGAAGTCTTCTTCCGCTCACTGAAGGAAGCCTGGGCCCCGCTGCTGCCGGTGGACTTCGAGCACGTCGGTTCCGAAATCAACCCGCAGTTCGCGCAGATCGCCGACGAAAACGACCTGGTCATCATGTCGCGTTTCGAGACCGAGAGCGTGGGCGGCACCAAGGGCTTCGTCGACCTCGTCTATCCGTATGCATCGCTCAAGCCGCTGCGCGACCTGCTGCGCAACCGCGTGCAGGCCGACGGCAGCGAAGAGTCGGACCTGAAGTGGCGCAATGAACTGACGACCGCCGTCGGCGACTCGCAGCTGGAGCTGCAAGTGCTGCTGGGCACCGTCATCGACGACTATGCGCGCGTCAAGCAACTGAAGGAAGGCGACCTGCTGTTCTTCAAGAAGCCGGAACTGGCCACCATGCTGATCGGCGGCCTGCCCGCCTTCGAATGCCAGGTCGGCATGGCCGGCCCGAACGTGGCGGTGCGTATCGAAAAAGCGACCAGCCCTGAAACCCTTTGAGACCCTAACCTGACCGGGGAAGCACCATGAGCGATATCACCGAACAAGACAACGTCGTCGCCGAACCGCTGGGCGGCGCAATGCCCGACCATCACATCAACCCCGAGGTGCTGCAAAACATCTCGGTGGCGATCAAGGTCGAAGTGGGCCGTACCAAGATGAAGATCCGTGACCTGCTGCGCCTGACGCAAGGCTCGGTGGTCGAGCTCGAGCGCATCGCCGGCGAGCCGCTGGACCTGCTGGTCAACGACACCGTCGTCGCGCAGGGCGAAGTGGTGCTGGTCAATGACCGCTACGGCATTCGCCTGACTCGCGTCGTGCCGGCGTCGGACCGCATGAAGAACCTGTAAGCTTCGGGCACCTTCCCTCTTACCGAAAGCCGCCCATGCACGCCACCGACTGGTTGTCCTTCAGCTTCAGCTTTGCGATCGTCCTCGCGCTGCTTGGCGCGCTGCTGTACGGCTTGAAGCGCCTGCAGAGCGGCAACCTGCTGGGCATGCCGCAGCGTCGCATCCGCATCCTCGAAAGTACCTCGCTGGCGCCGCGCCAGAAGCTGGTGCTGGTGCGCGTGAAGGACCAGGAACTGCTGCTGGGTGTGACCGTGCAGCAGATCAGCACGCTGGCCAGCTTCGCGGCCACCGGCGACGAGCCGGCGCCGGAAGTGAGCGCGGCCGACCTGCATGGCAACAATCACCTTGCGCCGCTGGCGCACAAGCTGGCCGAGCTGCTGAAGTCCGTCAAGGACAAGCCGGCCGACGCTCCCACCGACGCATCCAGACAGCCGCCCGCCGGCGACAACAAGGCCTGACCATGGCAAGCCGCCTGCCCCGACTGTTCAAACTGGCCTCGCTGTTCGCGACATTCGCGCTGCCTGCCCTGTTCGCGCTGGCGCTGGTGCTGCCCGCGTCGGCTTTTGCCGAAGGCATGCCGGTCGTGACCGTCGCCACCGGCAAGGGCGGCGTACAGAATTATTCGCTGACGCTGCAGCTGCTGGCACTGATGACGGTGCTCACGCTGCTGCCGTCGATGCTGCTGATGATGACGGCCTTCACCCGCATCATCATCGTCTTCTCCATCCTGCGTCAGGCGCTTGGCACCGGCCAGACGCCGCCGAACCAGGTGCTCGCCGGCCTCGCGCTGTTCCTGACGCTGTTCGTCATGCAGCCGGTGATGAGCGACGTGTACAACAATGCGATCCTGCCGTACATGAACCAGGGCATGCCTTTCGAGCAGGCGCTCGAAGAGGCCGAGAAGCCGATCCGCGGCTTCATGCTGGCCCAGACCCGCGAAGAAGACATCGCGATGTTCATGGAAATCTCGCGCAACAAGACCCAGCTCGAAGGCCCGGAGTCGGTGCCCTTCACGACCCTGGTGCCGGCCTTCGTGACCTCGGAACTGAAGAGCGCGTTCACGATCGGCTTCCTGATCTACATCCCCTTCGTCGTCATCGACCTGATCGTTTCCAGCGTGCTGATGTCGATGGGCATGATGATGCTGTCGCCGATGATGATCTCGATGCCGTTCAAGCTGATGCTGTTCGTGCTGGTTGACGGCTGGAGCATGCTGATGGGTTCGCTGGCCTCCAGTTTCGCGATGCCCTGACCTGAAAAGAACAGAAAGATACAAGGACAACACCATGGAAATCGCCACCGTCGTCGACCTCGGCCGCTCTGCCCTGTGGGCCGTGGTGCTGATCGCCTCCCCGATGCTGGTTGTTGCGCTCGGCGTGGGCCTGTTCATCGGCGTGCTGCAGGCAGCGACCTCGATCAACGAGCAGACCCTGTCCTTCATCCCCAAGCTGATCGCACTCGGCCTGACGCTGGCGCTGTTCGGCGGCTGGCAGCTTGGCATGCTGGTCGACTACACCCGCGGCATCTACCAGCGGATTCCCGCGATGTTCTCCTGACGCTACCGGCGCAGGACGCATCGCCCTGACCTGACACGAAGCCCACGACGACGCCATGACGCTGCTTGCCGCCGACATCGTTGAGCGCTTCTATACCTTCCTGTGGCCCATGCTGCGTATTTCCGCGCTGCTGATGGCCGCACCGCTGTTCTCGCTGGATGCGCTGACGCTGCGTATCCGCATCATGCTGGCGCTGGTCGTCACTTTCCTGATTTATCCGCTGGTCGAGTGGCCCGTGATCGATCCCCTCAGTGCCCAGGGCATGCTGGAAATCGTCAACCAATTGTTCATTGGCGCGATGATGGGCCTGATGCTGCAATTCGCCACCGGCGCCATCGTCGTCGCCGGCCAGACCATCGCCGGCTCGATGGGTCTGTCCATGGCGTCCATGATCGATCCCAACGTCGGCAACGTGCCGGTGATCTCGCAATTCCTGGTCATCATGAGCACGCTGATCTTCCTCGGCTTCGGCGGCCATGTGATCCTGATCTCGATGCTGGTCGACAGCTTCACCTCGGTCCCGATCGGCAAGTTCATTCTCGGTCAGGTCGCGTTCGGCAAGGTGGTGGCGTGGAGCAGCATGATGTTCCTCGGCGGCGTGCTGATCGCGCTGCCGGTGATGGTGTCCCTGCTCTTCATCAACATCGGCCTCGGCATCGTGACCCGCGCCGCGCCCAGCCTGAATATTTTCTCCGTCGGCTTCCCCGCATCCATCGCCGCCGGTTTTCTTGTCCTGATCCTGTCGCTCGAAAGCATAGGCGGCCGCATATCGTGGCTGTGGATGCAGGCTTTCAGCCATGCGAAGGATCTCGTCGGATTGGTGAACTGAGATGGCAGGCGGCTCCGACGAAGACAAGACCGAAGAACCTACAGCGCGCAAGCTGTCCAAGGCACGAGAAGAAGGACAGGTTGCGCGTTCCACCGAATTGCCGGCTGCCGCGGTCACGATCGCGGCACTCGGCATGCTGTACCTGACCGGCGACTGGCTGATCAAGAAACTGGCCGAGGCCTTTGTCTCGGGCTTCCATTTCGATCGCAAGCTGGTGCACTCCCCCAACCTGCTGCCGGCCATCTTCGGTCACGAAATGCTGGAGGCCTTCATCCTGATCGCGCCGCTGATGGTGCTCACCGCCGTGGTCGCCATCGCTGCCTCGGGTGCAACCGGCGGCTTCCTGTTCGCGTCCAAGGCCATCATGCCGAAGACGGACAAGCTCAATCCGCTCAACGGCATCAAGCGCATGTTCGGCACCCGCGCCTGGGTTGAGCTCGGCAAGGCGCTGCTGAAGTTCGCGCTGGTGGCCGGCGTGGTGGCCTACGTCCTGTATGACAACATCTCGACGCTGAACGCGATCGGTCGCATGTCCTTCGAGCCCGGCATCGCGGTAGCCGGCAAGCTGCTGTCGAAGTCCGCGCTGATCATGGCCTGCTCGCTGATCGTGATCGCGATGATCGACGTTCCCTTCCAGCGCTGGCAGTTCATGAAGCAGATGCGCATGTCCAAGCAGGAGATCAAGGACGAGATGAAGGACATGGAAGGCCGTCCCGAGGTCAAGGCGCAGATCAAGCGCCGCCAGCGCGAGATGGCCAACGGCCGCATGATCGACCGCGTCAAGGACGCCGACGTCGTCATCACCAACCCGGAGCACTTCGCCGTCGCGCTGTCGTATGATCCGAACGGCGACAGCGCGCCCATCCTGCTGGCCAAGGGCTCGGACGAGATCGCCGCCCGCATCCGTGAAGAGGCGACCAAACACGGCATCGAGATCTTCAGTGCCCCGCCGCTGGCGCGTGCGCTGTTCTACACCACCGAGATCGAGCATCCGGTGCCCGAAGACCTGTACTATGCGGTCGCCCAGGTGATCGCCTATGTGTTCAACCTGGCCAGTGTGCGGCCGGGGGCTGCGCCGATGCAGAAGCCCAATCCCAAGGTGCCGAAGAACATGCAGTTCGACGCCGACGGCAGGCTCGACAATGAAGAGGCCACGACGTGACCGACATGGACAACACTATGAGCAACGATACCATCGGCAACGACGGTATTTTCCTTCGTGCGGCCGACCGCGCGCGCTTCGATTACCTGATGCGCGCCATCCGCGAGGACAGCGCGTCGATGGCATTGTCGTCCGACAGTGACGGCGTGCTCGACCATTACGGCCGGCTGGTGCTGGCCAAGCTGCGCAAGACCGACGGCCTGCAGATCGAGGTCTTCCTGCCGCAGAACACCGAAGCCCTGCTCGAACGCTACAACCAGATCCTGGCCGGCCTGTCGATCGAGGATGCGCGCAAACCCAGCGGCTCCCCGGCCCCGCGCCGCGTGCTGCTCGCGCATGACGCCAAGGCGCTGTCGACCCGCGATCTGCAGCTGCTGGCGCGGCTGGTGCAGGATTTCCCGGGCGCGAACGTGTCGCTGGTGCTGCTGGTGGACAAGGCCGGCATCAAGCTGCACGAGCGCACGCTCGAAGGCTTTGGCCAGCGCCTGCTGCGCTGGCCGGTGGAAGCGCCGACCCGCAGCGAAGGCGATGCCTTGCTGAAGGTGGCGCGCGCGATGGGCTTCGAGGTCGAGGCCAAGAAAGTACTGGCCGCGACCGGCTATGCCGAGATCAGGATCGCGCCGAAAAAGGACAAGGCCAGGGCCGAGCCCGATGCCGCCCAGGTGCGCTTCGAGCAGCAGCTGGCCGCCGCCCGCAAGGAACGCGACGAGCTCGACAAGCTCGCGCAGCAGACGCAGCCGCCGCAGGACAGCGCGCGGCCGCAGGAATCGCTCGGCCGCACCGAACCCTCGCTCGACGGCCCGGCCCCGACCGGCAAGCTGTTCGGCCAGGTGGCGCCGAAGGGTCGTTCGCTGCTGGGCAAGGCGCTGCGCTGGGTGGTCGCGCTGGCCCTGCTGCTGGCGGTGTCGATCGGCGTGATCGTCGCGCTGTTCCCGCAGCGGATGTCGCCGCTGCTGGCCAATTCCCCGATCCTCAAGGAAACCCTGCCCCCGTGGGCGATGGAGATGGTGGTGGCCGTGGTCGGCAAGCCGCCGGCCGTCGCACTGGAAGAAAGCAAGGCCGAAGCGGCCAAGGCTACAGTTCCTGCCGCTGGCGCCGATCTACTGAAAGACGACATGGCTTCCGCGCCGGCAGCGGCCGGGGCAGCCACGGAGACCGCAGCGGGCGCTGCCGCAGCCACGACGGCTGCGCCGGCCGCAACGGCGACCCAGGGCGCGGCAGCAGCCAATCCGGCGAGCCCGGCGGCACCGGCAGCGACGACGGCTGCGCCCGCCACGACGGCACCGGCCAAGGGCGAGCCCGCGAAGACGGAATCTGCGAAGGCGGAACCTGCAAAGACAGAGCCGGCCAAAGCCGACGCGAAGGCGGAAGTGAAAACCGAGGCGAAGGCTGAGGCGAAAGCGGATGCGAGGTCCGATCCGAAGGCAGTCGCGGCGAAGCCGGCCACTGCGGCGGAGGCGCTGGCGCCGAGATCGGAAACCGGCGTCGATGCGGCGGTACGCGCAGCGAAGGCTGGCAGCTTCTATGTGCAGCATGTATCGCTGGGCTCGATGGCCGAAGCCCAGGAATGGCGCGCGCAGTACCGCGCACTGGCGGCCGCAAGGATTGTCGCCGTGAATACGCAGGACAAGGGCATCAAGTTTGCCGTGATTTCCGGTCCCTTCGCCGACCGCAAGCAAGCGGAAGACTTTGCCGCCAAACCGGGCGTACCTGCGGACCCGTGGCTGCGCCCGGTGAAGTCGCTGCAAGGCGCGCTGTTGGGCAGCAGCCGCTGATTGACGGCGCACGAGAGGAAAGCAGGAATGTCGAACGAAGAACAAACACAGATTTTCCGCGGCGATGACCTGCCGCCGGAAATCGGTATCGCAGAGACCGGCGGCCCCGCGCAGCAGCGGCGCCCTGCTGCGCCGTCGGACCAGCGCAGCCTGCATGACCAGTCGCACGGCCCGTCGGACAAGCGCACCTTGCATGACAGCCGCGATGAGCTGGCTGACCTGCGCCAGTTGCACGATGCATCGGGTGCCGCCGAATCGCGCAAGATGGATGACGCTGCCGACGGCACCGCTGACGCGCCGCACGCGCATGATGCCGCCGGACCGTCTGAGGTCCGCAGCCTGCAGGATGGCGACGGCGTGGTCGACGCGAACCACGCGCACGATGGCGACGGCCCGTCCGACCTGCGCAGCATGAACGACGCCGAAGGGCTGGTCGATACGCGCCATGTGCAGGATGCCGAAGGGCCGGTCCTGCTGCACCAGATGCACGATGCCTCTGCCGTGCCGGCAGCCGCAGCCCAGCTTCAGGCGCACAGCTTCCATGACGATGAGGTACCGGAACCGGAAGCGAAGGCCGACATGGTCACGCTGAACAGCGACGGCGAAGTGGTCGAACCCGACCCCGCGGAAGCCCCGGCCCCACCGAAGGCCGAGGTATCGGACCCGGACCTGACCTTCAAGGTCGAAGAAGATGCGACGCCGTGGGCGCTGTCTGTCCATCTGGAAGCACGGATTGCCAGCCTCGCGGAATCGACGGCAAAAGTGAATGAACAGCTTGGCGGTCTCGAGGACTCGATCAAGCGACTTGCGAAACGGATCGGAAAATGAGCGACGACGCAAAAGACGAAAATGCAGCGGCAGCGGCCGGTGACGGCTTTACGCCCGCCCCCACGCCGCCGGCCGTGAGCCCGGAGGAAGCGGCAGCCGCCGAGGCCGCTGAAGCGGCGGCGGCAGAGGCTGCCTCGATCAGCGCTGCCGCGTCCAAGATCGGACCGAGTTTCGCCGGGCAGATGCCGGACGGCACGATCCCGGTCGCGCATGACACGGCCAGGCGCGCGCTGGAAGCGGTGCAGGTGCTGGTCGAGAACAACCGCTCGGCTTCGCAGCAGCTCGAATCGCTGATGACGATCGTGCTCGATGCCGCCGAAGTGGCGAACCGTTCCGCATCGGCCGTGGCCACCACCGGCGGCCATGTGAACAAGGCCGCCGAAAAACTGATCGATGGCGCGCAGCGCACGTCGGTGCAGGCCAAGGTCGTGCTGGCGCTGGCCGGCGCGGTGCTGGTCGGTTGCGCCGGCGTGTTCAGCTTCATGAGCGTGCAGCTGCAGAACAAGGTGTCGCAACTCGACGAGATGATGCTGGCCGTCGGCAAGCGCGCGGTCGACCTCAAGCGCCGCATGGAGAGCATGGATGACATCCATCAGGCGCTCGAGGAGCTGAAGCTGGCGCAGGAGAACACGCAATCGGTGCAGGAAGCGATCGAAGCCAGGATCGCGAAGCTGTCCGAAGCGCCGCGTCCACCGGCTCGCCCGGAACCCAAGCCGGTACCGGCAGCCGCCCCGGCCTCTGCGGCACCCGCCGCGAAGGACCCGGCTGCCGCCGACGCCGCAGCGAAGAAGGCCGAGGCCGCTGCGAAGGCGGAAGCTGCGCGCGCGGAACGCGCACGCGCCGAAGCCGCGCGTGCCGAGGCGCAGAACAAGGCCTTGCTGCAGCAGCTGACCGCGCTGGATGCGATGCTGAAGGACCAGGCACGCGCCGTGAAGGATCTGTCGGGCCAGTTCGACAAGCTCGAGGGCTCGGTCGCCAATGTGCAGACCGTGAAGAAGGATGTGGAAGCGCTGGCCGCCCAGCAGAAGCTGCGCGAGAAGGAAATGGCGCAGGAGCTGGCCGCCGCCAACGCACGTCGCGACAAGGAACTGAAGGACAAGGAGCGCGAACTGGCCCGCGAGCGTGAACGTGCCCGCGAGATCAGGGAAGCGAAGGAGCGCGAGCTGGCGCGCGAGCGCGAACAGGCGGCGAAGGACCGCCAGGCCGCCGAGGCGGCCGCGAAGGAGAAGCGCGACGCAGCCATCAGCTACAACAAGGATGCGAAGCAGAAGACGGCCGATGCCACGGGCAGTGCGACAGGCGCTGTCCCGAGCTACCGGCAGCCCAAGGCCGAGCAGTAAGGCCGACCGCACCATGAAAAATGCCTCCCGCCGGGAGGCATTTTTTGTTTATTTAACGTCGCTCATTGCTGCATCGCTGGCGCTGGCCGGAAGGTCGGGCGCGGCATCGCGCATCAGCCACCAGGCCGCCAGCGTGACGGCAATGATCACGACGATCGCCGCCCTGATGAAAATCCTGACCGCGTAAAAGCGCGATGACGCGCCGTCGCTGCCTTTGAGCTTGTCGAGCTGCGTGCGGATCTCCTCGCCTTGTTTGTCGAGTTCATCGAAGCGCTGCCGGTTTTCATCGGCCTTGCTGCGCGCGGCGTTCATTTTTTGTTCCATGATGCTTTCCTGCTGTGTCGTGCTACGTGGTGCGTCTTGCCATGCGCTGCGTCAGCCAGGCAGAGGGGGATCGCGCTTGCCCATGCGGGCGGCAGGCCAGGTCAGATCGACGACTCGGCCGGCACGTTCTCCAGCTGGCTGATCTCCGCGGCCGTCATCGCCGGCAGGCCGAGGCGGTGGCTGGCGGGGCTCGAGAACTGCGCCTGGTTGCGCAGGAAAGTGATCCGGCTCCTGACCATCAGCAGGGAAGCGCCCATCGTCTCGGAAAACTGCGCCCATTCGCTGGCCAGCTGGTGCGTCAGGTCGATGCCAATGTCTGGCATGGCGCTGGCAAGGATATCGCACTCCTGCAGCAGCATCGCCATGCAGCCAGCGTCATCGAGATCGAATGCGCGTCCCCGCATCGCTTCATGATGCGGACGCACGCGGGCGGGGTCGGTCATCAGGATCAGTTCGCCGACCAGGGTCCTGACCGCGTCCGGGACGCCGGCTGACTGCATCAGCGGCTGCACTTCGCTGACGGAGTGGCTCTCGATCTCGCCGGGGAACTGGTTCACCTTGCCCGGATGCGCGAAGTCATGCGCGAGCATGGCCAGCATCAGCACCCACTCCGCATCGCTGGGTGCGCCGGACAGCGCGCGCTGCTGCGCGTCACGCGTGGCCAGCAGCAGGCTGGTCATGCAGTGCATGGTGTCGGCGATGTGCAGGCGGTTGTGATACGGCGGCTCGCAACCCTGGCGATGGCGTTGCTGGCCATCGTCCTCGATCGCCGCAGCGACTGCCGCCATGCAATCGCGGCTCGCGCGTCCGGTCTCGGACAGGACGATGCCATCGCGATAGCCGAGCTGCCGGAGGCAATCGGCGACGATGACAGGAAGCCCGACCCAGTCGTTCGGCCACGATGCACGCAGCCGGACGAGCCCGGCGTGCAAGTCGGCCAAGGTCGGGGGAATGTTTTCCATCATCCTGAAAAGTTGTTCTGGAAAAACAGCGAGACAGTATAACAGCCTGATTTTCCATCAAATTTGGCGGAAAACATGCTTATTTGCAAGTAAACATGAGAATTGTTAAGCTTGACTGAGAGAAAGTCCTGCAGATCCGGCGCAATGACGCGCCCGCTTGCCGCCACAGCCTCAAGCGACCGCCCCTGCCGGGACAGCATGAGGTCAGCAATTGAACAACGAAATCACGGCCAGCTTCGGGGTCGACATCGAACACCTGCACAAGCTCGGTGCGGTGGATCCGTATTCCAAGCAGAGCCTGGAGCTGTATGCGTCGGGCAAGCTGGTCAGCAACGAGCGCCTGTACTTCACGCTGTGGGGCTGCTCGGATCTGAACCTGTCGCTGTTCGAGCCCAAGGCGCGCATCTGCACCGCGGGGCAGCCGGCCGAATCCGGCTATTTCATCGTCACGGGCACGGCGATCGGCATACAGGGCAGCCACATTTACCGGCTCGGCCCGGGCAGCGTGATCGGTCTGGCCGAAGGCATCGCGGGCATTGATTACTCGATGACCGTGGTGGCCGTCAGCGCGGTACAGGTACGGGTCTTGCCGATGGGTTCGATCAACCTGCTGATCCAGAACATGGCGTCCGGCCTGCGCGGCATCATCCGCTCGCTGGTGATGCGCACCCTCAAACTTCCGAAACCGACGCCGCAACTGCTATGAACAACTTTGCGGAAGTGAACCTGCCCAAGGGCACCGTGCTGTTCGAGGCAGGCGCGCCGGCCGACAAGCTGTACCTGATCCAGTCGGGTGCCATCGGCATGGCCGACAAGAACGGCAAGGTCTTCGTCACCTTGAAGGAAGGCGAATCGTTCGGCGAGCAGGCAATGCTCCAGGGCGGCATTCGCGGCGCAACGGCCATCGCCGTCGAGGATTCCGTGTGTCAGGAGATTACCGTCGATGGCCTGCGTGACATGCTCAGCCACAAATCGCCGATCCTGATCGCGGTGTTCGAAGGCCTGATGCTGCAGCAGAACATGCACAACGACCTGCGCAACAAGGTCAACGGCTGACAGCGCAGGCTTTCAGCTCTCGGGCTTCTACTCTCGGGCTTCTACTCTCGGGCTTCTACTCTCGGGCTTCAGCTCCAAGGCCTCAGCTCCAAGGCCTCAGCTCCAAGGCTTCAGCTCCAAGGCTTCAGCTCTGAGGTTTCAGATCTCGGGCTTCAGCTTCTGGCGGCTGCCCTCAGCCGCCGTAGGCGTCCACCAGCACTTCGATGCGGCGATTCTTCGCCCTGCCCTCGCGGCTGTCGTTCGGCGCCACCGGTCGCGTATCAGCCATGCCGCGCACGACTACCCGCTCACGCGGCACGCCCGCATAGCCGGTCAGGTAATCGGCCACCGATGCGGCGCGCGCGCCCGACAGGTCCCAGTTGGAACGGTAACGGTTGTGGCCCGTCAGCGGTATGTCGTCGGTATGCCCTTCGACGGTGATGCGGCCGCCGCTTTTCGCAATCGACTGGCCGATCTTCTTCAGCATCGGCAGGAAGTCCGGCGACAGGTCGGCACTGCCCGAGTAGAAGCTGCCCTGCACCACCAGCCGGATCACGATGCGTTCGCCATCCCGCTCGACCTGTGCTTCGCCGGATTCGATCTCCTTGGACAGCATGTCGCGCAACTGGCGGAACTGGCGCGTCGCTTCGGACAGGCGCTCGCTGGCGTCGCCGCCTTCGCGTACCTCGACCGGCGTCTCGACCTGCGCCTGCGCATCGGCGATGCGCGCGTAAAGGTCGATCAATTCCTGCGGCAACAAGCCATTGCTGCGCTCGGGCAGCTGGATCACGAGGCGGCCGTTCTCGGCGCGCAGCTGTATCTTCTTGCCGACCAGGTCGGTCGACAATTCCTTCTGCAATTTGCCGAGATCTTTCGCCAGCTGCTCGGGCAGCGGCAAGGCTTCTTCGGTGGGCCCGGCCACCAGTTGCGTCTCGGCGGGCTTGGTCTGCACGGTGGGCAGCGCTTGCTTTTCGCCCAGCGATCGCTTCAGCGAGCCGGTGACGTCGCGAAAGCGCGTTTCATCCAGCGTGGAGAAGGACAGCACCAGCACGAAGAAGGCCAGCAGCAGCACCACCATGTCGGCAAAGGTGACGACCCACAGCGGCGCGCCGCGACGATGGACGATTTCGTCTTCCTCGGCATTGAAGCTGTCGAACAGCGACATCGGCGCGCGTGCGCCGTCGTCGTGTTCGTCTTGTGTGGAAGCGTGAACTGCCATGGACGGATGGGCGGGCGTGGAGGCGTGCGCGGTCGCTGGCGTGGGCGTATGCAGCAGCTTCAGCAGCGAGCTCGCGACCCGGTCACGCACGCTCGGCAGCCTCGACCGTGGATGCTTCGGCGGCGTCGCCCTCGGCCGCCGGCAGCGGCGCATCCGGCTCGGGCAGGCGGCCCAGCAGCAGGTCAGGCAGCAGGCGCGGGTCGCCGCCCTTGTGCATGAACAGGATGCCAGCCATCGTCAGTTCATAGTTGCGGCGCACGACCTTGCTGCGGCCGATGATCTTCTGCACCAGCGGTCCGAGGATCACGTTGGCCAGCACCGCGCCGTACAGCGTGGTCAGCAGCGCCACCGCCATGCCGGGGCCGATGGAGCGCGGGTCGCTCATGCCACCCATCATCAGCACCAGGCCGACCAGGGTGCCGATCATGCCCATGCCGGGCGCCAGCTCCTGCGCGTAGCCGAAGAAGTCGCGCGCATGGTCATAGCGGATCTTGACCTCGGTGATCTCGCGCAACAACGCATCCTTCAGCAGGTTGTGCTCGATGCCGTCGACCCACATGCGCGTGGCCTTGGCGATGAAGGGGTCGCCGAAATCGCGGTCTTCGAGGGTGATCATCCAGCGGTCGTCATAGCGCGCGACGCGGCCGATTTCCATCAGCTCGTCGATCAGCCCGTTGATGGACACCGGGCGCGTGGTCAGCACTTCCCTCGCGGTGTGGTACGCCCCCTTGAATTCGTCCAGCGAGCTTTTCGCCAGTACGCACAGGAAGGTGCCGCCCAAGACGATGAACACGGCCGGCAAGTCGAAGAACTGCAGGAAGTGGCCGCCGGTGGCAACGGCGATCAGCAGCAGCGCGCCGACGACTCCGATCAAGCTGACGATATCCATGGATAGTGTGTGCGAATGTTTGCGCTATTGAGTGCGCGGCCGGCGACGCCTTGGGAGGCGCGGCGCCTCAGGCGGACCGCAGTCGGTACTTGTCGATCTTCTCGATCAGGGTGGTGCGCTGCAGGTTCAGCAGGCGCGCCGTCTTCGATACATTGCCTTGCGCGCGGTCGAGTGCCTGCTCGATGTAGGCGCGCTCGATCTGGGCCATGCGCTCCTTCAGCGACAGGCCCTCGGGCGGCAGCACGGCCCCACCCTGCGCCAGCATGATGATGTCTTCCACGTCGTTGTGCTCGCGCGCGGCAGGCCTGGACGCGGGCGCGCCGCCGTCGAGGCCGAACATCTGCAGCACGTCGGCCGAGTCGCCGCCGTGCAGCGCAGGCTGGCCCGGCTCGGGCGCGGCCTCGGCGGCCTCGTCCTGCGCCGCCTCCGGCGGCAGCTCGCCGCCCTTCTCCTCCTGCAGCTTCTGCAAGCCCTTGGGCAGCATCGCCGACGGCACGCCGCGCAGCGACAGGCGCTGGCCGGCGAACAGGGTCGAGAAACGATGGATCAGGTTCGACAGTTCGCGCACATTGCCCGGCCATTCATAGTCCTTCAGCGCTTCCACGAAGTCGGCAGTGAAAGTGATGGCCGTGCCCTTGTGCGCAAACTTCTCCGCATAGTGGCGCGCCAGCAGCATGATGTCGTCGCCGCGCTCGCGCAGCGGCGGCGTGCGCACCGGCAGCACATTGAGGCGGTAGTACAAGTCTTCGCGGAAGCGGCCTTCAGCCACTTCCTTTTCGAGGTCGCGGTGGGTCGCGGCGACGACGCGCACATCGACCTCCACCGGGCGCGAGGAGCCGATCGGGTCGACTGTCTTTTCCTGCAGCACGCGCAAGAGCTTGACCTGCATGTCGAGCGACAGGTCGCCGATTTCATCGAGGAACAGCGTGCCGCCATGGGCCAGCTCGAAGCGACCCACGCGGTCGGCCAGCGCGCCCGTGAACGCACCTTTGCGGTGGCCGAAGAGCTCGCTTTCCATCAGTTCTTTCGGGATGGCCGCGCAGTTGAGCGGCACGAAGTTGGCGTCGGCGCGCGATGACTGATGATGCAACGCCTGCGCGACCAGTTCCTTGCCGGTGCCGGATTCGCCGTTGATGAGCACGGTCGCGGTCGAGTCCGCTATCGTCTCGATCAGCTTGCGGATCTCGCGCATCGGCGAACTGTTGCCAATGATGGGATTCGGCTGTCGCATGGGCCTTGGGGATATCCTCGTTCAGAGAATGACGGGACTGGCGCTGCAGTCGCAAAGTCGCTGACTCGCACACACTGCCCCGATGTTTCCGAATTGAAACATAGGGGTACAACACTGTCAACGCGAATGCAGGTTTCCGGTGAGTTTCGGACAGCTCGCGTGGCGGGCGCCCGACGCAGCCCGCTTCTAACCTACATCCGGCCTACATCTGAGCCGCAACTGGCTCGCAGCTTGTTATTCATTCGATATCAATCACCCGGTGGGTAGCGGGCTGCCCTCGCCCTGTCTGTCGGCGCATCAACAGACACGCGGGTCATTAGCGTATTCGATAACATTCGAAGGCGGTCCGGCGTGCGATTGCTACAATGCGCGCAAACGACAATCAGGGAGACACTGATGAGCACGGTCGCAGAATTGCGCCGCATCCTGAAAGGCAGCCGCACCATCGCCGTGGTCGGCCTGTCGGCCGACTGGTATCGCCCCTCCTACTTCGCCGCGAAGTACATGCAGGAGCACGGCTTTCGCGTGATACCGGTCAACCCGAAGTACACCGAGGTGCTCGGTGAGCGCTGCTATCCGGACCTGAAATCCATTCCCGAACCGGTCGACATCGTCGATGTGTTCCGCAAGAGCGAGGACTGCGTGCCGATTGCGCGCGACGCCGTGGCCATCGGGGCCAAGACCTTGTGGCTGCAGATCGGCGTCATCAATGACGAGGCGCGCCAGATCGCCGAGGACGGCGGCCTGTCGGTGGTGATGAACCGCTGCGTGAAGATCGAGTATGCGCGGCTGTTCGGCGGGCTGAACTGGTTTGGCGTGAACACGAAGATCATTTCGGCACGCCGTCCGGTCTGAGCATTCGCGGATACAGCCGATGCCGCGCCCGCCCTGCCTCGTCACCATGCGTCAAGCCCTTGTTGCCCCCAGATTCTTCTGCCCCGCGATTCTTTCGTAACGCATTCGACCAAGTTCCCATGGCCCAGGACCCGAACAAAGACCACGAGTACGATTTCGACACGCTGTGCCTGCACGCCGGCCAGATGCCCGACGCCGCCACCGGCGCGCGTGCGGTGCCGATCTACCAGACGACGTCGTATGTCTTCGACAGTGCCGAACATGCCGCCAGCCTGTTCAACCTGCAGACCTTCGGCAATGTGTATTCGCGGCTGTCGAACCCGACGGTGGCCGTGCTGGAGGAACGCATTGCCGCGCTGGAGAATGGCCGCGCAGCGGTCGCCACCGGCAGCGGCATGGCCGCGCAGATGATCGCCATGCTCAATGTCTGCGAAGCCGGCGACGAGATCGTCGCCGCGCGCACGTTGTATGGCGGCACGATGACGCAGCTGGATGTGAACTTCCGCAAGCTCGGCATCAACACCACCTTCGTCGACAGCGACGATCCGGAGAATTTCGCGCGCGCGATCACGCCCAAGACCAAGCTGCTGTATGCGGAGACCATCGGCAATCCGTCGATGAATGTGCTCGACATCGAAAAAGTCGCTGCGATCGCTGCTGCGCACGACCTGCCGCTGTTCATCGACAACACCTTCGCCAGTCCCTACCTGTGCCGCCCCTTCGCATGGGGCGCGGCGGTCGTCATGCATTCGGTGACCAAGTTCCTCGGCGGGCATGGCACGACGATGGGCGGCATCATCGTCGAGTCGGGCAAGTTCAACTGGGGCAATGGCAAGTTTCCCTCGATGACGGACCCGTCGAAGGGTTATCACGGCGTGCGCTTCTACGAGACCTTCGGCGATTTCGGCTTCACGATGAAGTGCCGCATGGAAGGCCTGCGCACCTTCGGCCCGGCGCTGTCGCCGATGAATGCCTTCCTGCTGCTGCAGGGCGTCGAGACCCTGCACCTGCGCATGGAGCGCCACTGCAGCAATGCGCAAAAGATCGCGGAGTACCTGTCGCATCATCCCAGGGTGTCGTGGGTGAACTACCCGGGCCTGAAGAACAACCGCTACTACGACCTCGCGCAGAAATACCTGCCCAAGGGTGCGGGCGCGGTGCTGTCGTTCGGCGTCAAGGGCGGCGCGGCGGCCGGACAGAAGTTCATCGAGAACGTCGAATTCCTGTCGCACCTGGCCAATATCGGCGATGCGAAGACGCTGGTGATCCACCCGGCGTCGACCACGCACCGCCAGCTGTCGGAAGAGCAGCAGATCGCCGCCGGCGTGCCGCCGGACCTGATCCGGCTCGCGGTCGGCATCGAGTCCGTGGACGACATACTGTGGGACATCGACCAGGCACTGGCCAGAACCTGAGACTGGCCGGCCGGCGCTGCCGCTCGAGCACCAGCCGCAGCAGCGGAAAGCCGCATTGCGTAGTCAGGCCCGCGAAATTAGACTAATGTTTTCATCAACCCCTGCAAAGCAAGAAAGTACGCCCCATGAAGAACCTGTTCATTGCCCTGCTCACCGCTTTCCTCGCCCAGGCCGCTTCGGCAGGCGCACCACCGAAGGTCGACCCGAACGCACCGCCGCCTGAGTACTACGTCGAACCGACCGAGCAGCCGCAGGCGAAAAAGAATGCCAAGAAGGCCAAGGCCGACGCGAAAGCCGACAAGAAGGCCGGCGCCGACAGCAAGCAGTAAGCCGCTGCCAGCCCTGCCGGAACAACGCCCCGCATGTCGGGGCGTTTCTTTTGGCTGGCCCGGCAGGAAAAGTCTGGCGGCAATGGCAACACTTTATTGATTTGTATAATATTTGGCGTTAAAGTAAGGGGCAACAGGCAAACATCCACCATCACCCACGGGAGGAAGCATGAAAGCCAATGTCGGAAACCTGGACCGCGCGCTGCGCATCATTGCCGGCGCCGTACTGATCGCCCTGACCCTGATGCAAGTGATCGGCCCTTGGGGCTGGCTGGGCATCGTCGCAATTGCCACCGGCGTGATGCGCTTCTGCCCCGCTTACCCGCTGCTGGGCATCTCGACCTGCAAGGTCGCCGCCGCTGACGAACCGCCCGCCGCATGAGCAAGGGCTTTTCGAATCCGCAGCAGACCTGGGACAAGCGCTTCGAGGCTGAGGACTACATCTTCGGTACCGAGCCGAACGTCTGGCTGGCCGGTCACGCCGGCCTGCTGAAACCCGGCATGCGCGTGCTGGCCGTCGCCGATGGCGAAGGCCGCAACAGCGTCTGGATGGCCAGGCGCGGCCTGCAGGTCGATGCGTTCGACATCTCGCCGGTCGGCGTGGCCAAGGCAAGGAAGCTGGCGGCCGATGCCGGTGTCGAGGTGAACTACAGCGTCAGCAGCGTCGAAGACTGGCCGTGGAAGGTGGGCGAATACGATGCGGTGGTCGCGATCTTCATACAGTTCGCCGACCCCGATACACGCGCGACGCTGTTCAAGCGGATGAAGTCGGCATTGAAGCCCGATGGCCTGATCCTGCTGCAGGGCTACACACCGAAACAACTCGAGTACAAGACCGGCGGCCCGCCGCTGGTCGACCATCTGTACACCGAAGACATGCTGCGCGATGCGTTCGGCGACATGGACATCACCGAGATGCGCCTCTACGAAGACGTGCTGACCGAAGGCACGCAGCACAGCGGCCAGTCGGCCGTGGTCGGTATGGTGGCGCGCAAGACCTTCGGCTGTAATTTCCGCTGACCGAACCTTATGCCTGAAACAAGCCTGGCCGGACAACGATCCGGCCATTTTTTTGCGGCCATTTTTTTGCCGCTTTTTTTTCGGCCATTTTCTCGCTCTACGAAATGACCGATGACAGCACACGACAGATCGACACACGCTTGACGCATTGATTCAGTCCTCCGCCCTGCTGCGGAAGCTGCTTGCGAGTCCGGATAGCGGACATCGGAATTTGCACGTATGCGCTTGCGGGCCGCCCCGGCCCTCCGATTCCCACCCGACAAGGACCGCCCTGATGCAAGCCACGAATTCCAGCCTGACGCTCACCTCGACCACCGCGGTCAACGTCGTCAACGTCGATACACCACAGCCGGTGCAGCCCCCCTCTCCGGACGGCTCGGGGGCAAGGATGGACAACCGGCAGGCCCCTGCCGATCCGAGGGGCCACGACGATTCCGCCATCGACAACTGCGCCAGCGAGGAAGCCAGTTCTGAGCCTTCGTATGAAGTGCGCCACTTCCCCAACGAGAGCGACTCCACCGATGACGTCATCATCATCGATGGCAAGAAGCCGGTCGCGACCGAAGCGACTCAGGCCTTGCAGGATGCGCTGGTCGATGCCGACCTCGACCGCCTGAAGGACCTGCTCGCAGACCGGCCGGCTTTGATCAATCAGCCGATCGCCTTGTTGAAATGCACGCCATTGGTCGCTGCGATTGAAATGAAGCGCGCAGACATCATTGACTACCTGTTGGCGCTACCCGGCATCGACCTTCATGCGCGTGGCAGCTCCGGACAAACGCCACTGCATGCCGCGTGCCACAGCGGCAATGTCGCGCTGGCCATGCGGCTGCTGCGCTGCGGCGCCAAGGTCAATACCTGCGACGGCAACAGCACACCGCTGATCACCGCCAGCAAGCTCGGTGATCGGGCTCTGCTGAAGAAGATCCTGAAACGGACCAGCAAGATCCTGCTGGATTTCCGGTCCTCGAGCGGGCACACCGCATTGACGGCAGCCATCGACGCCGGACAACTCGGCGCCGTGAAGCTGCTGCTACGCAAGGGTGCCAGCCCGAATCAGCAAAGCCAGGGTGGAATGACACCGCTGCATCATGCAGCGAAACACGGCCACACGCAGATGGCCAAGCTGCTGATCAAGTACGGTGCGACACAGGAATGGACCGGATCCGGCATGCCGGCGAATATGGCCTGTACAGGCAATCACGCGGCAACGCTGGCGTATCTGATGAAGAAGATAGACAAAGACCAGAAGGTATTCGCCGGGGTGTGGATGAGCTACGCGGTCATGGAGTCCGTGGCAAACGACGCAACGGACTGCCTTGAGGTACTGCTTGCCTCCGGCGTCGGTTTGCTGCCCGAAAAGGGCGCATTCAGCCTGCTGATGGGGGTCGTCCTGCTCGAGAAGCCACGTGCGGTGGAGATTTTACTCAAGCATGGCGCCGACCCGAGCTATCTGACCAAGACCGGCAACTCCGCGCTGGCCGTCGCCATCAACCATGAAGTCTCGATGGATGTGCTGCTGATGCTGCTGTCGGCGATGAAGAAGCGAATCGTGCTGGCACATGACGTGGCGCTGAAGCTGGTGCAGCGAGCACGGGAAGAACAGGACTTCCGCATCCTGAACGAACTGGCCATACGGCAGATCGAGGACCCGGAGGGCAAGTCCTTCGACCTGAAAAAAGCGCTGAACTGACAGCGCTGAATTACCAGCGCTGATTCATCAGAGCTGGATTACCGGCGCTGAATCAAACCTGCTTGCCGCGCATGCCCAGGCGTCCCAGCAATGCGCGGTCTTCCTCGACTTCCGGGTTGCCGGTAACGAGCAGCTTGTCGCCGTAGAAGATCGAGTTCGCACCTGCCAGATAGCACAGCGCCTGCACGCCGTCGCCGAGCTGGCGGCGGCCTGCCGACAGACGCACGCGTGCCTTCGGCATCGTGATGCGCGCAACCGCAATGGTGCGCACGAATTCCATCGGGTCCAGCGGTTCCTGGTCAGCCAGCGGCGTGCCTTCGACGGCCACCAGATGGTTGATCGGCACCGAATCCGGGTAAGGGTTCAGGTTGGCCAGTTGCGCGATCAGGCCGGCGCGCTGCAGGCGCGACTCGCCCATGCCGACGATGCCGCCGCAGCAGACCTTCAGGCCGGCATGGCGCACATGGCCGAGCGTGTCGAGGCGATCCTGGTAGTCACGGGTGGTGATGATCTCGCCGTAGAACTCGGGCGCGGAATCAAGGTTATGGTTGTAGTAGTCGAGGCCGGCGCCGGCCAGGCGCTGCGCCTGCTCTTCCTTCAGCATGCCCAGCGTCGCGCAGGTTTCGAGGCCCAGCGCCTTGACGGCCTTGACCATCTCTTCGACGGCGTCGATGTCGCGGTCCTTCGGCGAACGCCAGGCGGCGCCCATGCAGAAGCGGGTCGCGCCGCTGTCTTTCGCGGCCTGCGCGGCGGCGACGACTTCCTCGACCGGCATCATTTTTTCGGCGACGACGCCGGTGTCATGGTGCGCCGACTGCGGGCAGTAGCCGCAATTTTCCGGGCAGCCGCCGGTCTTGATCGACAACAGGGTCGCGAGCTCGACTTCATTGGCATCCCAGTTCGCGCGGTGCACTTCCTGCGCCTTCCACAGCAGGTCATTGAAGGGCAGCTCGAACAGCGCGGCGACTTCAGCCACCGGCCAGGTCTCGTTGGCGGCGGCCATCGCAGCGACTTTTTTCGCGGCGGCGTGGAAGGCGATCGGTTGGGAAGCGACCGGTTGGGGGGTGAGGGTGTCGGACGACATGCGGTATTCCTGTTTTCTGCGAATTCAGCCGCGCGGCACGGGCCACGACGGCAGGAGATCAAATGCGATATGTTCGGCGGCGACGGCGGCCGACGGAGTGTCCATCCATGGCACCACGCCGACCAGCGGCGCCGGCAAGCCGGCCTGCAGCGCAGCCACGTTGGCTTGCTGGTGTGGCATGGCCGGATCGACCTGGTTGGCCACCCAGCCGGCCAGCTTCAGGCCGCGCGCGGCAATGGCTTCGGCGCTCAGCAATGCGTGGTTCAGGCAGCCAAGACGCAAGCCAACCACGAGGATAACATCAAGCGCCAATCCGGCCGCCAGATCGGCGGTATCGAAACCTTCGGCCAGCGGCACCCGGAAGCCGCCAACGCCCTCCACCACCACGGCATCGGCGCGTTCGGCGGTCTGTCGGTAGGCGTCGAACAGCACGGATTTTTCGATGGTTACCCCTTCCAGCGCGGCCGCCACATGCGGCGCGCAAGCCTCGCGCAGGATATAGGGCGAGGTCATTTGCACCGGCAGCGCGATGCTGGCTTCGGCGGCGAGCGTGTCGACGTCTTCATTGGCCAGGCGACCATCGATGACGACCGAACCGGCGGCAACCGGCTTCATGCCAACCGCCTTCAGGCCGCTGCGCGCCAGTGCATGGACGAACGCGGCCGATACCAGGGTCTTGCCGACGCCGGTATCGGTGCCGGTGATGAAACAGGAAAATCCGGGGGTCATGTTCAGATGTCCTTTGCTGTGGCTTCGGCGGCGACGGCCACGGATCCAGCCCCGGCCTCGACCGCATTGACGGCCGCTGCCAGCGCGCGCACGTCGTCGGCCGCATGCGCCGCCGACAGCGTGATGCGCAATCGGGAGGTACCCACCGGCACCGTCGGCGGGCGAATCGCACCGACCCAGAAGCCGCGCTCCAGCAGCGCTGCACCGGTTGCGATGGTTTCGGCATTGGCGCCGATCACGACCGGCTGTATCGCCGTCGATGACGGCAGCAAAGCCCAGCGCTGTAACCGCAGCGATTGCCGCAGCAACGCAATATTGGACTGCAAGCGCGCACGCAAGGCATCGCCGTCCGCGCCTTCGATGATGTCGAGGCTGGTCAGCAGCGCATGCGCGACCGCAGGCGGTGCGGCCGTGGTGTAGATGTAAGGACGCGCGCGCTGCACCAGCCACTCGACCACGGACGCATGCGCGGCGACGAAAGCGCCCGCCACACCGGCGGCCTTGCCCAGCGTGCCGATGTAAACGATCTGCGGCGAAGCCAGGCCCAGCATCTGCAGCACGCCCCGGCCCTGCGCACCCAGCACGCCAAAACCGTGCGCGTCATCGACCACCAGCCATGCGCGGTGGCGCTCGCACAGCGCCAGCAATTCCGCCAGCGGCGCGATATGGCCATCCATGCTGAACACGCTGTCGGTGACGACCAGCTTGTCTTGCGCGGTGCTGGCCAACAGCATCGTTTCCAGCGCCGCGAGGTCGCGGTGCGGATAGACGCGGATCGTCGCACGCGACAGCCGCGCGCCATCGATCAGCGACGCATGGTTCAGTTCTTCGGAAAAGATTTCCGCGCCCTTGCCGGCCAGCGCAGACAGCACGGCCAGGTTGGCCATGTAACCGGTGGAAAAATACAGCGCCGCCGCCTCGGCAATGCAGGGCGACATGAAATCGGCGAGCCTGTGTTCCAGCGCCGCATGCGCTTGCGAATGTCCGCTGATCAGATGTGATGCGCCACTACCGGCGCCATATTTTTCTGCGCCTTCGCGCATCGCGGCGACGACGCGCGCATCGGCGGCAAGGCCAAGGTAATCATTGCTGCAGAACGCATGCAGCGGCTGGCCATCGGCGGTCAGGCGCGCTGCATGCGGCGTCGACACCGAGCGCCGGCGGCGCAACAGGTGCTGCTCGCCAAGCTGCGCCAATTGCTGCTGCAGCCGGGAAAGCAACGGGAAGGAATCAGGCATGCGGGGTCTTGCGAAAAGCGTCAAAACCGACAGTGTAAATGACGGCGCGCCTGCACGCCCCCGCACTCGCCCGGGATGGGCTTAACCGGCCAGCCAGGACGGTTTGCGCTTTTCGAGGAAGGCCGCCACGCCCTCGCGCCCTTCCGGCGATACACGCACCTCGGCAATGCGGCGCACCGTGTCGGCGACCAGGTGCGGCTCGATCGCCTCGCCGGACACGTCGCGCACCAGGCGCTTGGCCTCGCCCACGGCATGCGGGCTGCACGAAACAATCGCATGGGCGATACGTTCAACCGTGGCATCGAGCTGGTCTTCGCCAACGACCTCATGCACCAGCCCGATCTGCAGTGCCCGCGCGGCGCTGAAGCGTTCGGCCGTCAGGAAATAACGGCGCGACGCGCGCTCACCGATGGCGCGTATCACGTAAGGTGAAATCGTGGCCGGGATCAGGCCCAGCTTCACTTCCGACAGGCAGAACTCGGCACGCTCGACCGTGACCGCGATATCGCAGGCAGCCACCAGCCCCATGCCGCCGGCATAGCAATCGCCCTGCACGCGCGCAATCGTCGGTTTGCTGCACTCGTAGATCGCATGCAGCATGTCGGCCAGCGCGGCGGCGTCGGCCAGGTTCTCCTGTTCGGAGTACCCGGCCATTTTCTTCATCCAGTTCAGGTCGGCGCCGGCACAGAAGGCCGGACCACGCGCGGCCAGCACGATGGTGCGGATGCTCCTGTCCTTGTCGAGCGCACGGAACGCATGCGTGATCTCGGCGATCGAGGTCTCGTTGAACGCATTGCGCAGGTCGGGCCGGTTGAGCCAGACAGTGGCCACATGGTCTTCGGTCGCGATCTCGAGGGTGGTGTATTGCATGCGGGGCTCCGGGGGGTGATATCGGCATTGTGCGCCTTGCCGCCCGGCTGCGGCTGCCGGACCCCGTTATTTTGCCTCAGATGATTTGGGCTTCAGCAAATCCACTGAGGTATCGATGCGCAGCCGCTTGCGATCTGGTTCGATGGCAGCCAGCGGGTCGACTTCGCGCATCTCTGCGAGGCATTGAATGGCCAGGTTCTGGTACTCAGCCGTGCCCTTGCGCTTCCAGGCAATCTCTTCGTCGCTGAGCGCGCGCGAGATCTTGGCCGGCGAGCCGAGCACCAGGCTTTTCGGCGGCACCTGCATGCCGGTCTTCACGAAAGCCATCGCGGCGACGATGGAGGATTCGCCGATCACGGCACCATCCATCACCACCGCATTCATGCCCACCAGCGCATTGCGGCCAATGCGCGCGCCATGGATCACCGCGCCGTGACCGACGTGGCCATCGACTTCGATCACGGTATCACTGCCGGGGAAACCATGCATCACGCAGGTGTCCTGCAGGTTCGAGCCCTCTTCCATCACGAGGCGGCCGAAGTCGCCGCGCAGGCAGGCATTCGGGCCCACATAGCAGCCGGGGCCGATGATGACGTCGCCGATCAGTACGGCAGTCGGGTGGACATAGGCGCTGGGGTGGATCACGGGGATCACCCCCTCGATCGCATAGACCTTGGGTCGGTTGCTCATGGCAGGCTCCTGTGGCTGCGCTTATTGACGCGGATGGATCACGATCTTGCCGGTGACCTTGCGCGACGCCATGTCATTGAGCGCATTCGGCGTGTCGGCCAGTGCGTAAGTCGCCGAGATATGCGGACGGATGCGACCCTCGCGATGCCATTGCATCAGCTCTTCCATCGCCGCCACATGATGCGCTGGTTCGCGGCGCGCGAAGTCGCCCCAGAATACGCCGACCACCGAAGCGCCTTTGAGCAGCGGCAGGTTCAGTGGCAGCTTCGGGATCTCGCCGTTCGCAAAGCCGATGACGAGATAACGGCCGCGCCAGGCAATGGAACGGAAGGCCGGCTCGGTGTAGCTGCCGCCGACCGGGTCATAGACCACATCCGGGCCCTTGCCGCCGGTGAGGCGCTTGATGCCTTCGCGCAGGTCTTCGGTGCTGTAGTTGATGCATTCATCAGCGCCATGCTGGCGGCAGATGGCCAGCTTTTCATCCGTCGATGCGGCGGCGATGACTTTGGCGCCAATCGCCTTGCCGATCTCGATCGCAGCCAGCCCCACGCCGCCGGCAGCGCCCAGTACCAGCATGGTCTCGCCGGCCTTCAGCTGCGCGCGGTCGACGACGGCGTGATGCGAGGTGCCATAAGTCAGGGTCAGCGCGGCGGCAGTATCGAAGTCGAGTTCGTCGGACATCTTCATCACCGTATTCGCCGGCACCGATGCCTGCTGCGCAAACGCGCCATGCGCGACATAGGCGAACACACGGTCGCCAACCTTCAGGTGACTGACCCCCTCGCCCACCGCACGCACCACGCCGGCCAACTCATTGCCGGGCGTGAAAGGCAGTTCGGGCTTGAACTGGTATTTGTTCTGGATGACGAGCACGTCGGGGAAATTCACGCCGGCGGCCATCACATCGATCAGCACCTCGCCGGTTGCGGCGGTGCGTTCCGGCAGGTCTTCGACGACCAGGGTTTCAGGCAGGCCCCAGGCCTTGCATACGACTGCTTTCATGTGTCTCCCGTTGTTGTTGTATTCCGCTCCGAGCGTGTCCCGGAACAGGTTTTGCTGGCATGGATGGCAGTACCGAGTCTGCGCCCGGTCACCGCCTCGTGCAGGATGCGCTGCGCATCGCTACCGCCCCTCGCTACTGAACCTCGCTTACTGGAACCTGGGCGGCCGCTTTTCGATGAAGGCGCGGATGCCTTCCTTGCCGTCGTCGGTCGCGCCGGAGGCGAACATGTTTTCGCGCTCCAGATCGAAGTGCTGGTGCAGCGAATTGTGATGCGCCGCATTGATCAAAGCCTTGATGCGCGCCTGCGCCTGCGACGGGCCTTGCGCCAGCTGGCGCGCGAGCTTCATCGCCGCCTCATGCAGGTGGGCGTCCGGATGCACGCCATCGACCAGGCCGATGGCCAGGCATTCGGCGGCCGGGAACGCGCGATTGGTCAGGAAGACTTCCTTGGCCTTCGCTGCGCCGGCACGACGCGTGACGAACCAGGAGCCGCCCACATCGGGCGTGAGGCCGATCGCGGAATAACCGCCGCGCAGCTTCATCGATTCCGCCGCCAGCACGATGTCGCCGCACAGCGCAAAACCGATGCCGCCGCCGCCGACGGCGCCGTTGATGGCGCAGACGATGGGAATCTCGAGCAGGGTCAGCATCTTCATCGCCTCATGCACCGGATCCAGCAATTCCTGCAGGATCTCCGGCAGCGGGCGCGAAGTATCGGCAAAGACAGTAATGTCGCCGCCCGCGCAGAACTGGCGGCCGGCCGCGGTGATCAGCAGCGCACGGACCGTCTTGTCGCCGGCCACGGTAGTCACCGCAGCGGCGAATGCCTTCGCCAGCGCCAGGTCGAGCACATTGGCCCGCTCGGGGTTGTTGAAGGTGATGACGGCGAGCCCGGCGTCGATCTCGAGCTTCAGCGGGGAAGTCATGGGGGGTGTCTCCGGTATGTTCTTGTCGCCCGCATTTTGGCGGGTCATGCCGAAGATTCTAGCAAACCGGGCAAGCTGGCCGGACGCGGCCGGACTTGAAATCTGGTGAAGGCCGCCTACCCGAATTTGTTGCCTTGCGGCGCCCTGCTGTTCAGGTCGCCGGTTCGACCTGATACAGCAAAAGCATGCACAGATCCGGCGTTCGACTGTGCCATGGAAGCCACTGTCTGCATGCATCAAACGAGCGTGGTAGTGTTCTCGGCGGGTAACAAGGACGAGCCACCAGCGGTGCAGCCAGTGCACTCAGAAACGCCGCTCGCGCCACGGTCCTGCGCCGGCCTGTCCGCCACCATGCAGAAAGCGCTACTCACTCACCAAGACACATCACCGAGATACATCGCCAAGACACATGGACCTCCGAAAGCGCCTGTTTACCAACCTGAGCCTGTTGCTGCTGGCCCTGGTCGCCGGCACTCTGGTGATCGACCTCGCCTTCCTGCTTCCCGACATCGAGCGCGAGACCCGGGGCTCGGCGAATCTGACCAAGGAACTGATCGCGATCGGCAACATGAGCTGCCAGGCCGAAATGGCCGATGAGCCGTTGGCGCTGAAGGAATTGCTGAGCAAGATGCCCTTGCGTCATGTGCAGGTCGGTCTCGAGGGCAAGCCCGTGAAGCCAAGGGAAGCGGGCCTGATCAGCACGCTGTCGACAGGCATGCTTTCCATTGCCAGCTGGCCAGCGAAGGAAACGCTGGACATTCACGGGCACGTGCTCGATTTCACGCCTGATCCCGGTTCGGAACTGCAGGAGCGGCTCGAGCAAATGGGCCGCACGCTGCTGCTGCTGCTCGGCTTTGCGATCGCCACCATCGGCGCCGTCTGGATGGTCGTCGACAAGGCGCTGAAGCCGGCACTCGCACTGGAGCAATTCATCCGTCTGCTGGCCGATAACAAGACTACCGACAACCTGCCGCACTTCAAGCTGAAAGAATACGAGCAACTGGCCACCGCGCTGAACAACTTGTCGGCATCGCTGTCCCAGGCGCGCAGCGCCCAGAAGGAGTTCTCGCAGAAGATCATTTCCGCCATCGAGACTGAGCGCGATGCGATCGCTCGCGACCTGCATGATGAGCTCGGGCAGACCATCACGGCGCTGAACTACAACGGCAAGTTTGCAGAAATGCGCAGCCGGGATGCGCACGACGAAGAACTCGCCAATTGTTGCGCCGAGATTCGCCGTCACGCGAGCGAGATGAACGCGCAGCTCAAATCCGTGATCAAGCGGCTGCGCCCGCTGGGCACCGAAGTGGCCGACCTGGTGGAGGGCATCAATGACCTGATCGCCGCATGGAATTCGGACGTCATCGGCATCGAGTTCACGTTCACGCATGACGATGCCATCGGGCTGATGGACAGCCAGCAGACGATGAATGCCTACCGCATTGCGCAGGAATCCATTACCAACGTGATCCGGCACAGCAAGGCCAGCCGTTGCCGTATCGCGATCAGGCGGCAGGGAGATCGCATCATGCTGGAGATATCGGATGACGGGATCGGCATGAAAGAGTCCGAGATCCGAATGCATGGCGGCCTGTACGGCATCCGCGAGCGCGCCGACATGATGGGCGCCGAGCTCGAGATCGCCAATGGCGAGCTTGGCGGCCTCAGCATCCGCGTCAGCCTGCCGCAAAAATCCACCCTAAACCCGCAGCCCACCAAGGAGTTAGCCCTGTGATCAGGATCCTCATTGTCGATGACCATGCGATCGTCCGTAAAGGCTATCTGCGTATATTCAGCCTCGAGAAGGATTTCGAGGTTGTCGGCGAAGCGGCCGACGCCGCCGGCGCCACCGCTTTGCTGGCACAGACCTCGCCCGACATCGCCTTGGTCGACCTCAGCCTGCGCAATACCAGCGGCATTCACCTGATCGATACCATCAAGCAGCGCCGGCCCGCGACCCGGGTCATCGTGCTCTCCATGCATTGCACCAGCGCGCATGTGCTGCGCTCGCTGCGCGCGGGCGCCGATGGCTACCTGTCCAAGCATGCCGATCCTGAATTCGTCGTCAGCGCGATCCGGGAAGCGGCGAGAGGCAAGAAAGTCTTTTCGCCGGATGCCGCGGAATCACTGGCGGCCATCGCCACCGGCGGCACCAATCCGCTGGATGAACTGACCTCGCGCGAGTTCGACATCTTCTCGCTGGCCGTGCAGGGAAAGCCGGTGCAGGACATCGCGGATGCGCTCTACCTGAGCCCGCGCACCATCTTCAATTACCTATCGACGATCCGGCAAAAGCTGAACGTGCGCAATGACTTTGAGCTGCTACACCTCGCCATCCAGTACGGAGTCGTGGACGCGCCGTCCTGAGGCCATGGCCGCAAGTCGTGACAAATTCACTGGCTGGCCATGAAGTTCACCCCTTTCGTAACTGCGCCCGGCGCGGGACACTCGGCTGGTCTGTGAAACGGCATGATCGCGTTCGGGCGGCGTGCCGGACGAGACGCAATCCCTCTCAATCGTGGTGCTTTGGCGGCCGACTGTCGGCCGCCATTTTTTTTGCCTGACGAACGCGCTCATCTCTTCGGAAAATGCTCGGCAAGCAGTGAATATGAAGTAAAACCAGCGTGATGAACATGAAAATCGAGATGTGAAGAATTCACGAAATTTCTCCTTCGCTTCAAATTGTCTGAACGAATTTTCAGCTTGCATCAAAAATGCTGAATCAAGACTTTCAACTGTTGATGAAGTTTTATTCAACAGCTAGCAACGGCGCGGTGATTCGGCCGTTTCGCGCTTGTCGACTTGCATTGGCGCGCTGCAATTTGATGCTCAATGCGTGCTGTTTGCAGATTTCGGGTCGCTGGAAAGCAAAAAACAATTTTTGTATGCTGCGCCGCTGATCATCTCGGCGTAGCCATTGTCTATTGCAGTGGCTGCGGCGGCATGATCGCCATGCATCATTTGACGATGCATGGTGTTGCGACGCTGGTCCTTGCAAGCGATACGCCATCGCCTGCGAGTCCCCCCTCAATCAGGAGACAAAATGAAAAAAAAGACAGACCTTCCCCTGGCTAAGCTCGGCCGCATCGCGCCTGCTGCCATCCTGGCTGCAGCTGGCATGCTCGCTGCCGGTCAGGCCGCTGCAGTGACCGTATCGGTCGAGAACTTCCAGAAGGCAGAGTCGCCGTGGGACATGGCCTTCCTGCCGGACGGCACGATGTTCTTCACCGAGAAGTGCAAGGGCCTGTCGGTCCGACTGCCGAATGGCGATGTGAAAGCCCTGCTGGGCGTTGCCGGCACCAGCGGCTACTCGATGGTGGGCAATGACCTCTTCTGCGACGGCCAGGCCGGTGTACAGGGTGTCGCTGTCGACCCACAGTTTGCGTCGAACCGGTATGTGTATGTCTATTCGAGCTCCCAGGGCAGCAACCGCAAGTACGGCGGCTACAGCAACGTCGTGATGCGCCTGAAAGTGGATGCGTCGCTGTCCAGCGTGTCCGACCGTGTCGACATCATCGACGACCTCGGCTACAAGCCGAAGAAATCCAACCACCCGTTCGGCGGCCCCGGCGCGCACAACGGCGGCCGTATCCGCTTCAGCCCGGCTGACGGCTTCCTGTACGTGGCCATCGGTGATAACCACAACGGCGCCGGCCCGCAGCACCCAACCGAACTGCGCGGCAAGATCCTGCGCGTCGACCGCGACGGCAAGGCCGCACCGGGCAACAAGGCACCGGCCGGCTTCGATCCGCGCGTGTTCACCTACGGTCACCGCAACCCGCAGGGCATCTCCTTCCGTCCCGGCACCAACGAGCCGTACATCTCGGAAAACGGCCCGTGGCACTCGGATGAAGTGACCAAGCTGGAAAACGGTGGCAATGGTGGCTGGGACCCGCGCCCGAACGTCGGCGGCCGCAAGGACTGCCCGGACGATTACTGCGGTTACTCGCCGAACCAGATGGGCGCGATGCCTCCGAAGGAGCGCGCAGCGTTCATGCCGATGACCGACACCAAGACCTACCCGAACGCGATGAAGCCGGCATGGAACAACAACGGCCTGTCGCAGGGCATGTGCGGCAGCACCTGGCTGGTCGGCAAGAAGTGGAAGGAGTGGGAAGGCCGCATGGTCGTCGGCTACGCCGGCATCGGCATCCACGGCACGCCGACGGGCAACCGCATCGACGTGCTGGACATCTCGAAGGATGGCAAGTCGGCCAAGCGTGAAGAACTGATGTGGCCGACCTTCGCCGGCCGCTTCCGTCACCTGACGCTCGGTCCGGACGGCGACCTGTTCGTGGCGGATGAAGCCAGCGGCATGATCTATCGCGTCAAGCCGAACTGATTCCTGCCTCGCCAAGGAACGCGCTGCCTGCGGGCAGCGCGTTTTTTTACGCGGTTTGCATCACGATGGCCGGCACACCATGCAGGCCTCGCAGCACCGCGCGATATACAAACAAAGACATAGCTCACTGACCCGACATTGGGAGAACATAGATGCGACATCTCATCGCACCGCTGGTATTCATCGGCCTCATCAGCACGGGCAAGCCTGTGCTGGCCGATACCGAAAAGCTGCAGACTCTGCTGCAACGAAACAACTGTCTCGCCTGCCACATGATCGACAAGCGTAAATACGGCCCGAAGCTGGTCGAAGTCGCCGCCAAATATGCGGGCGATGCCGGTGCCGTCGACAAGCTGGCCAAGAAGATCAAGGCCGGTGGCTCCGGCGTCTGGGGCGAGGACATCATGCCACCGCAGCCCCATGTGTCGGATGCCGACGCGCGCACGCTTGCGGAGTACATCCTCGCGCTGCAATAAGGGGGGCAGCGAACAATGAAAAAACGGCGCCATCGGCGCCGTTTTTTTCAGGACATGCCTGCTGCCGATATCTCCGGGCAGGCGCGGTACCAGTACTCAATAACGGTAACGCACGCCGACCATGAAGCTGCGCGGTGCGCCGGGAGCGACGAAGCGGCTGAACTCACCCGATACGTTGTTGGGCAAGTTATTGGCACCGTTGGAGTCGAACGCGCTCATCGCCATCAGGCCATAAGTCTCGTAGCGACGGTCCAGTACATTGTTGATGCGCGCAAAATAATCGAGGCCCTTGTTAACTTGGTAGTTGGCGTGCAGGTTCATCAGGTAATAGCCGCTGACTTTCGTGTTGACCGGCTCGTTATCGCCGATCAGACCGTCCTCGTTACCCTGGGTCACCACGCTCGAGGTCGCCAGCATCGAGCCGCCAATCGTCAGTTCAGGCGTCGCCATCCAGTCGGCGCTCAGGCGCAGCGTATGCTCGGGCAGGCCGGCGATACGCGTGCCACGGCTCACGTTGATGCTGCGCTCGCCGCCGAACAACTGACCATTGGCCTGATAGGTCGCGTTCAGGTAGTTGTAGCTGGCCTGCAGTGCCACCGTGCCGATCTCGGTACGCGCCGACACATCCAAACCCTGACGGCGGGTGCGCGAGAAGTTCGTGAAATAGCCGAGGCCGGTGGCATTGGTCGGCTGGAACAGAATGTCGTCGTTGTTCTCGGTACGGTAGAGCGCGACCGTGATTTCCGAATCACCCGACACGCGCCAGCGGGTGCCCGCCTCGACCGTGCGTGCGATCACCTGCTTCAGGTAAGGATCGGCCTGCAGGCCGGTCGGCAGGCGACAGCCCACGGTCGGGTCGGCACAGCCCAATTCGATGATCGTCGGCACGCGGTTGCTCTGGCCGACGTTACCGAATACGGTGACGACCGGCGCCAGCTTGTGGCTGATGCCCAGCGAAGGATTCAGGCTGTTGTAGTTGAAGCTCTCACGCGCGCGGTCGGTACCATTACCGGCGTTATCGTAATTGGTGATGGTGTTGCGCACGTTTGCATGGTTGAAGCGCGCCGCGCCGGTCACAAAGGTACGCTCGCCTAGGCTCCAAGTGTCGGATGCGTAGATGCCGACGGCATACGAACCGCCACGCACGCCGGCCGAGTTGACCGGATCGGCGCAATTCGTGACACCACGGGAAGCGGTCACGTCGCAATCCTCTGCCTGCTGCGCGCCATAACGCATCTGCGCGAAATCGGTGCTGACGCCGGTCGTGATCTGGTGCTTGTCGAGCAGCTTGGTCAGGTTGAGGCTGCCGCCATAGCTGGTCTGGGTGCTCTGGTTCAGGTTGAGCACGCCTTCGTTCTGGTACAGGCCGGAATTGGGGGCAGTTTCTTCGCGCTCCACGTCGCCGCTGTAGGCATTACGCTTGCTGTGGCGCACATAAGCCATGCCCGCCAGTTCGGTCTCCCCGTCCAGCATGCGCTGCAGGTTGAAGGTCAGCTGGTTCAGCTCATTCTTCGTCTGGTCCTGGTGCGTGTAGATCGAGCGGCGATTTTTTTCATAGAGGTTATAGCCCGGGCCGTCGTCACCATCTTCACCATAATTCCGGCTCGGCAGCAGGCCATTGCCGATCAGTGTGCTGCGACCGACCAGCAGCGACAGGTCCCAGTTGACATCGCCCTGCTGGCGGCCGATCTTGGCGAACACATTGCCGAGGTTGCCGGACGAGTGGTCGCGCCAGCCATCTTCACGGAACCCGGTGGCGGCGATGAAGTGGTGGTAGCCGTCCTCGCCCTTGGCGCCGTAAGCCACATCGGCACGCATGCGACCGAAGCTGCCCGCCTGCAGCTTGACTTCGGTGCCCGGCGCCGTCAGGCCGGACTTGGTGGTGAATGCCAGCGCACCGCCGAGGGTATTCAGGCCATAGACCGGGTTCGAGCCGGGTACCAGCGTCACGTTGCCGATTGCCGCTTCCGGAATCATGTCCCAGTTCACGACGTCGCCGAACGGCTCGTTGACACGCACGCCGTCGAGGTACACCGACAGGCCCTGCGACGAGCCGAGAATGCCGGACAGCCGGAAGCCGCGATACGTGATGTCAGCCTGGAACGGACTGCCCTGGATGTCATTGATGTTCACGCCCGACAGGTTGCGGGCCATGAACTCGGTCAGGTTCAGGGTCTGGCTCTTGTGCAGCTGCTCGGCACTGATGCTCTGCACGTCATACGGAAGCTTGTCTTCTTCAATGCCCAGGCCCGGCAGCGGCGAGGTGCCGACCACTTCGACGGCAGTAAGCTGTTTTTCCTTGCCGTCCTCCTGCGCGAAAGCCGGGCTCAACAGGCCGGCGATGGACAGCGCAAGGACGGTGCGACGGAAGGAATGCGTGGTTGCGGTGTTCAAGGAAGTCTCCGATGTTGCTGCGCTATGTTTATAAAAATTAAAAGGCGCGGAATATTGGTCGGCGGATTGTATAGGCAGTCTTGCCCGGAATTTCTGTGAAAATTTCACAATGCAAGCGTTGGCAAGCCCTGGCAGGGTTTGTCATTGCCAAACCGATCATTCACGACAGCCCGGCCGGCTGAACAGGCCCGCCTGCCCGCGCCAGTACGCCAGCCAGCCCGACTCATGGCCGGCCCCCGGCACGCTGACGAGCTCGGCACAGCGCATGCGTCCGGCCGCGACGAAGCCTGCGGCGACCGCTGCCGGTATTACCTTGTCGGCCGTGCCGACCAGATGCCGCTGCGGCAGCGCGGACAGCTGCGGCGCCAGCGTGACCGGATTCAGCGAGGCCGGCATCGCATCGACCTGATGGAATTGATTGACGGCTTCACTGTCGAGGTTGCCCGCCACCGTCACCAGCAGCGTCACCTCCTTGTGCTGCGCGGCCAGTGCCACGGCAATCGCTGCGCCGCCCGAGTAGGCCACCAGCTCCAGCGGCCTGCCCGGGCGGGCCGCGACGCGATCGAGCGCAACGCCCATGGCCGCGATCACTTCGGGCGCGAAGCGGCGATCGGTCCAGTAGGCAGGCTGGCAGGCCGGGCTCTGCGACAGAGTGAACTGACAGGGTCGCGCCAGCCAGGCCACATTGGCCGACGGATCCGCCATCGCCAGCTGCAGCGCCAGCGGCCGGCGTGGCGTCGGGTTATCCGACACCGTGTGCCGGTCCAGCCACGCGCGACCATCGCCTTCGATATAGACGCGCAACGGCGCCTGCGGATCGCTGCTGCGTACCAGCGCAGTCAGTGCAAAGCCATCCGTCTGCACCAGCTCGCGCCGGAAGCCCGCCGCCTCGGCCAGCTGCACGCTGTCGCCGGCCGGCCGCGGCAGCGCACAGCCGGCCAGCAGCACACCGGCCAGCACGCTGGCCAGCAGGCTCGCTATCCGCAGTGGAAGAGCGATGCGCATCAGAAGTCCACGCGGCCCTGCACGTAGCCGGTATGACTCAGGTAGCCGCGCTTGATCTCGGCGCCATAGCCGAAGGACAGCGACTGGCGCACGCCACCGGTGGTGGCCGACCACTTGAAGGCCGCGCCGGTGCTCAGGCTGTCGCGCTCCTGCTCGACGCCGGTGGTCTTGAAGCTCGAGCCGCCGGCCACGAACTTCGACGTCGTATCGAAGCGCGCATCGCCGAACTCATGCGACCAGATGGCGCGCAGTTCCAGTGCCGAACCGGCCGCTGCAGCACCGCCGGCGTCCAGCGGCAACAGCCATTTCGCGCCGAGGCCGCTGCGCAGCGAACTGATCTGGCTGGCATCGACGGACAGCGCGCCGGTGGCGCCGGTTTCGGTATAGCCGTCGAGATTCAGTCGGCTGGCCGACAGCGACGCAATCGGCACCAGCGCGCCGATCTCGGTCTGCAGCGGCATGCCGGCCTCGACCTTGCCGCCGTACTGGAAGCCCGCATAGCTGGCATGTGCGATCTCCCCAACCACGGTGCGGTTGGACGTGTATTCATGACGGCCCAGGCCGACTTCACCGCTGACGTAATAGGTGCCGAATTCACGCGAACCATAGAGCGTGCCCTGGTAGCTGTTGATGCCGGTCTGCGTGCCGACGGTGCTGGTTGCATAGCTGAATGCAGCGCCCACACGCAGGCCGTCCCGGGCATCGACCAGCTGGTCGGCGCCCACCGTGATGCCGCCCGCGGTCACGCCATAACCATCCTGACCGCCGCGTGCCTGCTGCTCGCCGGTGAAGCCGAAGGCCTGGAACCAGAGGCCGCCGCCATCGATGGCTTCGCCGGTCGATACGCCGCTGGCGCGCGACAGGCGCAGCAGCGATGCGATCTGCACGCTGCTGCTGCGACCGCCGATCACGCCGCTGACGGCGCTGCCGGCCGCCATCGCGCCGACCACGTTGCTGCCCTTGACGTCCGGCTTCAGCTGCTCGGCCGCTTTCTGCACCGCCGCCTCGCTGTCGAGCGACAACACGCGCTCGGCGAGCGCGCCGCCGATGCTGACCACCTTGTTCAGTGCGGTCGTGGCGCCGGTCGACAGATTGGCGACGCTGGCCGTATTGACGGTCGCGGTGGCCGTCAGCTGGTTGTTGGCCACGCTCGACTGCCAGCTCACCAGGCCATTGCCCAGCAGCGTGGGCGTCCCGGTGATGCTGGTGGCGCTGGCCAGCGTGTACTGCGCGCCATTGGAGATGCGGAAGCCGGAAGCGGCGACCGGGCGCACGCTGCTGCCGCTGGCGAAGTCCAGCGTGCCGGTCACGGCCAGCTTGCCGGCGGCATTTTCCGCGTCGACGGCGGCTTTCAATACCGAGCCCGATTGCATCGTGACATTGCCGGTCACGCTCAGGGTGCCTGCGCCGGCATTGATGGTGCCGGCGTTGCTCACCGCGCCGGTGACCGTGCCGTTGCCTGCCAGCGTTGCGCCGGAGGCAATGGTGGTGGCCGCCTGCAGCGTGCCGGCGACGGTCAGGCTGCCTTTGTTCACCAGCGCAGCGCCGGCCTGCACAGTCTTGCCGGAGGCGATGGTCCAGCTCGGGGCGCCGACGCGCGGCAGCGCGACGGCGTCGTCATCATCGCCAGCCGGCAGGGTGAAGCCGCCGACATTCAACGTGCTGACGCCCGACACATGGCCGCGCAGCGTGCCGCTGCCGCCGAGGTTCAGCACCACGGAGGCCGCCTCCAGCGCATTGACGCCGGTCTTGCGGGTGGCGGTGATGGTGCCGGTGAAGCCGTCGTTCAGCAGCGTGATGCTGTTGCGGCTGTCGGCAGTGACGTCCGACAGCACGATGTTGCCGGTCAGCGTGCCGGCGTTGACCAGCGTGTTGTTGCTCCTGGCCGTGGTGGCCGTGCCGCCGGTCGGCGTGAAGGTCGAGCTGGCATTGGTCAGCGTGATGTTGCCGGTTACGCTGCCGGTGTTCACGAAGCTGAATGCCTTGTCGCCACGGATTACATAAGCGACATCCTTAGATCCCACAGTCGTAGCCATGGTGTTCTTTGTCGTTACAACCGATTCGAGAACTTCATCAAACTCAGTAGTTGCTGTCAGCGTTGCAGTCGTAGCATTCGCCGACAGCGAGTTAGTGACTGTGTAATTAGTATCACGCTGGTCGACATCGATATTCCCGGTCAGCGTGCCGGTGTTGGCCAGCGCATGCTTGCCGTTCGCGAGCCAGATGTTCCCACGAATCGTACCGGCATTGACGATCTCGCTGTTTTCCTGGCCGACATGGCTGGTGATGGTTAGCCTGTCATTACGGCCATTGGCAGCCAGCGTGGTCTCGGTACTCAGCAGGTACCAGCGCAGCGCATTGCCATTGACGGCGAGGATGTCGCCATTGATGGTCGCGCCGCGCATGTTGGACAGTTGCAGCTCGCGGATCTCGCCGCCATTCGACACGGAACCAATCGCAAAGCCCTTGCCGTAATTGGTGCCACCCGCCGTCGCCACATGTTCGATCAGGCCATAGTTGACGATGTTCTTTTCTGCCGCACGCATGTAGAACGTGCCGGTGTACTCGCCTTGTGTACGAATAGTGCCAGTGTTGAGCACATTCAGCACTTCGGCCTCTTCCTGCGTATTGATCGCATTGACCAGGCCAACAGCTGCCGCACTATATAGCAGCCCGCTTGAGGTCCCACCAGGATTGTCGGTTGCTGACACAGCCGGAGCGTTGATGGTTGCGCCGGTTGTTTTATCTTTATACGAGTACGCACTAAGAGTTATCGAGGGCGTGCGGATCGCTTCGATCAGTCCGGTGTTACGGACATCCAGCCTCCGTACGGTGCCGCCCTCTTCAATAGCATAGGCGGCGCCGATACCAGCATGGCTGACCTGTATCTGATGCTTGTTGTCGATCAAGTAGTCGCCGGCGACTGAAGTGCGGATCCCATAGATCGTTTGCGCATACGGCGTATTGGTTGCACTGGTGGCGCTTGTGCTCATCTCCAACGCCTGCACGCGGCTGGCGATCAGGCCGGCGTTATCGATCACGTTGTTGTAGAAGACGCTCTTGCCGAACAGCGTCGCATTGGTACCCGTCCAGCTGCGCGTGGTGCCGACGCCGTAATTGGACACCACCGAATACACCATCGTGTCGGTGCCTTTACCGGCAAAGTTCGCGGCCAGCGGTGTTTTCAGCGTGACCGTCTTGTTGGCGACATCGACTGCGGCGATCAAATACGAGGTCGCCGGCGCGAAGTCGCCGCCATCGCTCTGCAGCCAGCGTCCGATCACGATGCTCTGACCCACCCAGGCCGTCGAAGGCGTGCCGCTGATGGCGACCGTTGTCGCGCCGGCTGCGGGAGTGGCGGTGAAGATCGTTGAAGCCGCGGCGTTGACTGTCGATGCGCCCATGGTCACTGCTGTCCTTGCGGCTGCGACGTTGCGGTAGTTGGCGACCGCGCCACCGGAACCCACGGTCAGCGTGCGGCCATGACCGTCGAATTGCAGCAGGATGTTGGCCGTCGTGACCGGCGTGCCCAACACGCTGCCTGCGTTCGTTGTATCCACATAGGTGGTTGAGTCGCTGGCCGTTACATTGCCGAGCGTCGTCGCGCCCGCGTTGTTACAAAGGATGGTGATGCTCGCCGAATTCGGCGCACCGATCGTGCCGTTGCAGGCGGCGAAGGCCAGGTGCTGCGCGAACAGCGCCGGCAAGGCAGCAGCCAGTGCTGCAGTCAACGGACGAGGAAAGAGAACGGTATTCGTGTGACGCTTGTGCATGATGAATTTTTCGGGCAAGACGAGGCCATCCGTCTGCATCGCGCAGACAGTTCGGCAACAGTGATTCGGGATTGAGGTTCGCGTCGTCAGGCCCGGTCGGGCGGACGAACTAGGCTGTGGTTCAAGTGCAGTCTCCGGATGATTATTGTTTTGGCCGCCGAACAATGTCGGCGCAGTGCTCCGTGTATCGGAAGCGGCGACGATAAAGAACCGATGTCTGCAGGTAAACGGTAAATTTTCACAAGCGCAAATGAATTTCCTGACAAAGTCCTGAACAAGCGCCGAATCCAAAGACCCGGTTTTCCGCGACCAAAGCCTGTATCGCTTCACGCTTATGACAATTCACCCTGTACGCTCATCCCGCGCGCGCCTAAGCTGATGGCATGCTGTATGAGTACAGCGGTGCTTTCTCTCTTGTGATGTCATCCCCTTGTTCGGCGGCCATATGGCCGCCAATTTTTTGCGCCTGCGCGGACAGCCGTACCGACGCGGTATAGTTGTGCCGACTTTGCCGAAACTAACCGCTGACATGCCCCACACTACCCCGCCGATCACCGTGATGCTGGTGGACGACCATGCCGTCGTGCGCGCCGGTTACAAGCGCTACCTGGAACTGGACCCGCGCTTGTCCGTCGTCGACGAAGCCGCCACCGGCGAGGAAGCGTACGAAAGGCTGCAGGTGCGAGAGGTGGACGTGGTGGTGATGGATTTGTCGATGCCGGGCCAGGGTGGCTTCGAATCGCTGCGTCGCATCCTGTCACGCTTCCCGAAACAGAAGGTGCTGATCTTTTCGATGCACGAGAATGTATCGATCGCGCGCCAGGCGCTGCAGCTGGGCGCCAGCGGCTACCTGACCAAGAGCATGCAGCCGGACGAGATCGTGGCAGCGATCCATGCAGTGATCGCAGGCAAGCGGCCTGTCGCGGCGGCGCTCGAACTGGCGACCGAGCCCGAGCCGGCCGACACCGCACTGGCCGACCTGCTGCCGCGTGAATTCGAAGTGCTGACCCTGCTGGCGCAAGGCCACAATGTGGACGAGATTGCGGCACGATTGCACATCAGCGAGCGCACCGCCTCCAATTACGCGACCTCGGTGCGCAAGAAACTGGGCGCGTCATCCACCTATGAGCTGCGCAAGCATGCCGAGAAATTCGGCCTGGTCAACGAACCGCCGTCGCTCGGGACCCCGTAGCCTCCCGTCCCTCTCAGGCTGCGTGCGCCAGCGGGAAGCTCGCATGCAAGGCCAGCCCGGTCGGCTCGACCGGCAGCAGCCGCAAGCTGCCCTGATTGGCCAGCACGCGCTCACGAATGCCCGCCATGCCTATGCCATCAGTCGGCACATCGGCGGCGCTGCCAGCTGGCAGCCCGATGCCGTCGTCCATCACGCTCAATTGCAGCGACGACGATTCCGCATCAAATGCCACCCTGATCTCGACCTTGCTGGCGCTGGCATGACGCATCACGTTGGTCAGCGCCTCCTGCGCAATGCGATAGACCGCCACCGCCAGCCGCTGCGGGATGGCGGCCTCGCCGAGCGACACGCTGAGTTTGCAATCCAGCGCCGCATCGCCACGCGCCTGCCGCTGCTTCACGAGGTCGCGCAAGGCTTGCTCGAGCGCGATGTCATGTTCTTCATCGCCTTGCAGGCCGTAAGGCCGCAATTGCACCAGCAAGCCGCGCAGTTGCGACAGGATGCTGCCGCTGTTTTCATACATCGCCTGCGCGCAGGCCTGCAACGCAGCTTGCCCGGCAGATTGCTTCAGCATGAATGACGCATCGACCTGGATCGCCGTCAGCAGCTGACCGAATTCATCATGCAGTTCATGCGCGAGGCGACGGCGTTCTTCCTCCTGCACATCCTGCAGCCGGTGCAGCAGTTCGCGCTGCTTCGCGATTTGCTCGTTCAGCGCCTCGGACAAGTGGTTCAGCGCATGCGCAATCTGGTTCAGCTCGCGTGTGCCGCTGCTCGGGATGCGCGCCGCGTAGTCGCCGGCTTCGATACGGGCAATGCCTTGCAGTATGCCGTCCAGCGGCGCCAGCGCATGCCGCACGCTGATCCACAGCACCACGATCAGCGCCAGCGTGATGGCGCCGAACAAGCCCAGTTGCAGCATGGTCGTCGTCACTGCCTCGCCGCTTTCGGCCTGCGGCGCGGCTTCGAGCGCAACGGCCAGCCGCTGCCCGTCGGGGCGCACGATGCCGAGCATGTAAGTGGGCACGTGCTGGTCAGACAGCATCCAGCGTTCCAGCCAGTTCGGCTCATGGGCGGCTTCTTCCGGCGCATGCGGCGGTCGTGTCAGTCGACGGCCATTCGCATCGATCAGGGAAACGTGGAAGTTGCGCAGCGTGTCGCCTTCGTTCATCGCATCGATGGCTTCAGCCTGCCGCGCCAGCGGCGCACCTTCCTGCAAGGCCGACAGGATCGCCACCAGCTGGCCGATGCGCTGGCTGCTGTCGACTTCATCGGCGATGTTACGTTTGGCAGCGGCCAGCGTCAGCGCCATCGCAATGATCATCATCGCTGCGCCGACCAGCAGCAGCCTCAGCAGCAATCGGGTCACTAATTGCATCATCGTCCTCCTGCGATTTACGCGCGCCTCTGGTTTTGCACACAAAGCGCGAGCACAGGCACGGCCTGTTGGCGCAAACCGCGACCGGCAATGTCCTTGCGATCACAGGACATTGCCGAGCGTTAATTGAAGCGGAGATTATAGGATGCGGGTGCGATTCAACGCGCACATCCCGTCGTCATTTGCATTCCCTGTTCATTGACGACCGCCCTAGAATGAACGACAAGGAGCGCTCGACCATTCCATGCCCGAGCATCAATCCGTGCTGCCCTATCTGCGTGAAACGCTGATCTTCCTGGCGCTCGCGGGTGTGCTGATGCCTTTGCTGCAGCGCTACCGCGTCAATCCCATCCTCGGCTTCCTGGCCGTCGGCGTGGTGCTGGGGCCGTTCGGCTTGCCACTGTGGGCTGGCCACCTGCCGTGGCTGGCGAACTTCACCTTCCTGCGGGTCGAGGGCGTGGTCGCGCTCGGTGAACTGGGCGTGCTGTTCCTGATGTTCACGCTGGGGCTGGAGCTGTCGGCCGAGCGCCTGTGGGCGCTGCGGCGCTGGGTATTCGGCGCAGGCCTGGCGCAAGTGCTGCTGTCGTCCTTGCTGATCGGCGCGGGCGCCATCGCATTCGGCAATCCACTGCCCACGGCCATCGTGCTCGGCATGGTGCTGGCGCTGTCATCGACCGCTGTCGTGATGCAGCTGATGACGGAACATCGCTTACTGGACCGGCCGCTCGGGCAGGCGAGCTTCTCCATCCTGATGCTGCAGGACCTCGCCGTGGTACCCATCCTGCTGCTGACCGGCTTGCTTAGCCGCGGCAATGTCGACCGCCTGTTGCCGCTGCTGGCCGATGTGATGTTCAAGTCCGCTGCGGCGGTGTTCCTGATCTACCTGCTCGGCCGCCGCGTGATCCGGCCGCTGTTCAAGTCGCTGTCGCAACATCACCAGCCGGCGACCTTCGTTGCGCTGATCCTGTTGTCGACGCTGGGTATTGCCGGCCTCACGCAGTATTTCGGGCTGTCGATGGCGCTCGGCGCCTTCCTCGCCGGCCTGCTGCTGGCCGAGACGGAATTCCGGCATGAAGTCGAGGTGACGATCGATCCTTTCAAGAATTTGCTGCTGAGCCTGTTCTTCATGTCGGTCGGCATGCAGACCGACTTGCGCACGCTGCTGGCCGAGCCTGTGTTGTTGCCGCTGTCGGTGGTCGGGCTGTTCCTGATCAAGGCGACGGTGCAGGCGCTGGTGCTGAAAGCGGGCCGCTTCTCGTGGGGGGCAGCCATCGAGGGGGGGCTGCTGATGGGACAAGGCGGCGAGTTCGCATTCATCGTCACCGGCTATGCGGCGGCCTCGAAGTTGTTCAGCCCGGAGCTGTCGCAATTCGTGTTGCTGGTGGTCGGCCTGTCGATGTTCGCAACGCCCATGGTCTGGCGCGCGGGCCGGCAGTTCGCGCGCTGGTGGGACCAGCATCACGCGCCTGCCGCAGCACCGCTCGAAGATGCCAGCCCGGAACAGATGCAAGGCCACGTGATCATCGTCGGCTTCGGGCGCATGGGCCAGTTGCTGGCCAAGATACTGGCTGATCAGGGCGTGCGCTACGTGGCGATCGACATCGACATGCACCGTTCGACCAATCGACACCCGCTGGGCGAGCCGGTCTATTACGGCGATGTCAGTCGGCCGGAACTGCTGCATCGTGTGCATGCGAGCAGGGCCGCGGCCATCGTACTGACCATGGACCATGCCGATGCGGCCCTGCATGCAGCCAGTGCGATACGCCGCGAGTTCGCCGATATCCAGCTGCTGGCACGTGCGCATGATGAAGCCCATGCGCATGCGCTGCGCGAGGCCGGGGCCAATCTGGTGATGCCGGAAGCGCTGGAGGCCGGGCTGCAGTTGTCGTCCTTCGTGCTGCATTCCATCGGTATCGATGGCGATCGTGCGGCACAGGCCATACGGGTGGAGCGCAATGCGCGGCTGACGGTCGTGCGCCGCGGGGAAGTCGAATGAGGAAGTCGATCAAGCGCGCAGGAATCGACGGAAGAAATCAGGCCGAAAGAAACAAGCCGGCAGGCATCAGGCGGACAGCAGCGACGCCTGTCGCACCAGCGTCACGCCACTGCGCGCGCAGTCTTCGGCGAAGGCGTCGCTGGCCAGGTACGCGTATTCGACTGCACGCGCAGGCGCGATGGGATCCGACGGATCCGGCGCAGCGCGATCCGTCTGCCCCGGGTGGCACATGATCAGCGTGCCGTCGGGCGCTTCACGCAGCCAGCGTTTCATCCGCCCTTCGAAACCATCGTCGGGATGCAGCGCGTACATACCGCCAAAGGCCGGCGTGGTACGCAGGCCGCGTGCTTCGGCCAGCTGGCCAAAGCCACGGGTCGACATGCGCAGCACAAAAGCCTTGAATGCCGCATCGCCGCCGATCAGTCGCTCGGGCACACGCAGCCATGGTCGTACGGTCTGCCCTTGCCAGCCGCGATCGATCACCTCGATCACCGCATCGCGCACGACCGGAAACGCATGCACATGCTGATGCCCGTCGAGATAATCAGGCAGGCGATCGACATGACGGACGAAAGCCTCGAGCTGGCGCAGGAAACTGTCGCGCACCCTGGCCTGCGACACCTGCCGCAGCTGTGTGGCCAGCAGCCAGTGCGACAAGGGCCGCGCTTCGGTGGCGCCATTGAACGGGTGGGTCAGGTTCAGGTGCAGACCGACTTCGGCCGGGCATTCGGATTGCGTGAGCAATGCTTTCAGGCGCGCTGCGCCGTCGGCCCAGTCCGGCCCTTCGGACAACACCGACGTCGCTTGCAGACGGCCGCGGCCGATCAGGGACAGGATGCCGGCATCGATCGCTGCCGACTGGCCGAAGTCATCCGCACACAGGCTGAGCCGGCGCGGCGCAACGGCCTGCCCGCTCACGCATCCTCCCGACGGGCATTGCCCTGCGCGGCATCGGTCGCCGGCGCAAAGGCCCAGGTGCGAGAACTGACAAAAGTCATCGCCGCCACCAGCACCAGCACGATGAACAAGGCCACACGATAGTCGAGGGAAGTAAAGCGCAGCAGCGCCGCATACATCAGTTCATTGACAGCGAAACTGGCGGACGCCACTGCGAAGAAACGCCAGCGCGACTGCGAGGCCGGCGCATCATGATGACTGAAGGTGAAGCGGCGATGCCCGGCATGGCTGACCTGGAAGGCGATCAGGAAGGCAATCACATTGGCCACCAGCGGCGACAGGCCCAGCGGCACCAGCACCAGCGCAACACTGGCAAGGTGCACCGCCATCGCGCTCAGGCCGACGGCGCCGAACCAGAACAGTTCGCGCTTCATGATCCCTGGCGTTCCTGGCCGGTCTTGCTGTCGACGGCGGCATTCGCGCGGGTGATGCGGCTGATGAAATAGGGCGGACGTTGCTTGACCTCGGTGAAGATGCGGCCGATGTATTCACCCAGGATGCCGACCGACAGCAGCTGCACGCCGCCAAGGAAGGTGACGGCGACCACCAGCGTCGGCCAGCCGCCGAGGTCAGTGCCGAACAGCAGCGTGTCGATCACGATGAACAGCGCATACGCGATCGAGGCCAGCGAAACGATGCCGCCAATCACGGTCCACAGCCGCAGCGGCACGTTCGAGAACGCAGTCAGGCCGGTAGCGGCCAGCCGGAACAGACTGCCGAAGTTGAAGCTGCTGGTGCCATGCCGGCGTGCATCGGTGCGCACCGTCATCGGCAGCCGCGTGAAGCCGACCCAGTTGTACAGGCCTTTCATGAAGCGGTTGCGCTCGGGCATGCGCTTCAACGCGTCGAGCACGCAGCGGTCGAGCACGCGGAAGTCCTGCGTGTTCTCGGGGATCTTGTTGCGCTCGCCGAAGTTCAGCAGCGAATAGAACACGTGGGTGAAAGCGCGTTTGGCGATGCCCTCGTCGTCGCGGTCGGAACGCACCGCAAACACCATGTCATAGCCGCGCTGCCATTGCGCGAGGAAAGCCGGGATCAGTTCGGGCGGGTGCTGGAAGTCGCAATCGATCAGCACCGCGACATCGCCGCGCGCTTCATCGATGCCGGCCGACAGCGCGATTTCCTTGCCGAAGTTGCGCGACAGTTGGATCAGGGTCACCGGCAGACGGTCGACCACGCCCATCACCCGTTCGACGGTCGCATCGCGGCTGCCGTCGTCGATCACGATCAGTTCATGCCGCAGGCCCAGCCCGGTGAACAGGGTGTGCAGGGTGTCGAGCATGGGCACGACATTGCCCTCTTCGTTATAGGCCGGCAGCAGCACGCTGATGAGCGGATCGGCCGGACGCTCGGCGGCCCGGGCCTGAAGGTGGAATGCGGGCTCGGTGTCGCGGACGGGAACGGGGGGGGCTGAAGGAGGCAGCGGCAGGTCAGTCTTCATGAATGGGGGCAAAGAACCGGACGGGGCCGGGTTGCGCCGGGGGCCGGCGCAAATCAACGCGGACTGTATAAGTATGGGCTGACAGGGTCAAGCGGTCATGCTTGCTGCGCCGCCTCGCGCAAATCGGTTTCAAGTGCTATACATATATGCATACAATAACCAATTTACTGGTAGTACCACCTACGTAAATCCTTGGTTCTCGGGTTAAATTTTGCCTGAAAGCGATAATGTTTCTGTAGGTAAACAAGAATAATCCTTGTTTACAATAGACACTTGGTGCATATTTCTCCGTGTTGCGATATTATATTTTCTTCTAAGAAATCCGCTAATTGAAAGGCATTTCGTGAGCAAACGCAGCCGCCCCGCCGACATCTACCTGCGCTTCCTGCAGCTGGCCGAAGCGCTTCGGGGCATGCCATCGCTGCCACCGCTCGAGCCTTTGGAGGAGCGTATCCTCGAACTGATCGCCAATGCACGCCAGAACCAGGAGCGCCTGTCGGTAAAAGACCTGATGGGAAAGCGCGAGCTGGGCTCGCCGGCCATGCTGCACGGCCGCCTGAAGTCCATGCGTGAAAAAGGCTGGATTCTGCTGGCCGACACCGAAGATGCGCGCCGCAAGCAGCTGGAATTGACGCAAGCGGCACTGCTCCATTTCGACAAGCTGTCGAAATGCCTGGTGCAGGCGGTCAAGAAATCGGCCTGAGCCGACAGGCTTTCCCCGCCGGACGGCCAGCCCGACGTCCACACCAACGCCCTTCTTCCGAAGGGCGTTTGTTTTTGCGGGCCGCGTTTGCATCGGCCCTGCAATCATGAGCGCCCCGGCGCCGTTCAGAACAGTTCGATCTCGCCCGCCACAGGCGTGACCTGCAGGGTCTTCGAGTATTGCTGTTCGACCTGCACCAGCTTGCTGTCGGCCGATTCCAGTTTCTTGACCAGCACCTTGCCGGTGCGCGGGAAGTAGACCACCTTGCGCGGGTGGATGTCGTTCAGGTCCGATGCGGCCACCGCGATCTTCTCGGCGCGCAGGTAATCCTTCACGAACGCGGCATTGCGCTCGCCCACGTTGAGCGCATGCATGCCCGACAGCACGCGGCCGCCGCCAAAGACCTTGGCCTCGAGGTTGCTGCGCTGCGCGCCTGCCTTCAATAACTGGTTGATCAGGATTTCCATCGCCTGGGTGCCGTAGCGCATCGATGCCGACGCCGGGCTGTCGGCATCGCCGCCGTTGGGCAGCATGAAATGGTTCATGCCCCCGATGCCGGTCTGGCGATCACGTATGCAGGCCGACACGCAGGACCCGAGCACCGTCAGGATCGCCATGTCAGCCGTGGTGAAGTAGTACTCGCCCGGCAGCACCCGCGCCGCCATGCACTTGAAGTGCCGGTCGAAGTAGACGTGCTTCGCGAAGTGTTCGTCGCCTGCGCTCATCGGCGGCCCAGCAATTCGTACACGGTCTTGCCGCGCAGCTTGAGCGCATCGGACACATACAGGAAGTTTTCCGAGTGGCCGGCGAACAGCAAGGCATCCGGCTTCATCAGCGTGACGAAGCGCGACAGGATCTGGCGCTGTGTCGGCTTGTCGAAATAGATCATCACGTTGCGACAGAAAATGATGTCGAACGGCGGCTTCAGCGACCAGTCCTGTCCCAGCAGGTTCAACTGGCGGAAGTCGATCAGCTTGCGCAGCTCGGGCCGCACCCGCACCAGTCCGTCCTGGCTGCCCTTCCCTTTCTGGAAGTACTTGCGCAACTGCTCCGAAGGCAGCGAGCGCACCCGCTCGGCCGGATAGATGCCCAGGGCCGCCGTCTGCAGCACATCGGTGTCGATGTCGGTAGCCGTGATGGTGACCGGCGGCGTCAGCGTGCCGTAGGCCTCGCACAGCGTCATCGCGATCGAATACGGTTCTTCGCCGGTCGAGCTGGCCGAGCACCACACCGACAGGCTCGCATGCTGGCGCGCATGCTCGGCCAGGATGGGGAAATGATGCGGCTCGCGGAAGAACGAGGTCAGGTTCGTCGTCAGCGCATTGGTGAAGGCCTGCCACTCGCCCTGCAGCGCGTTGCGCTCGAGCTGGTCGAGGTAATCGGTGAATGAAGCGAGACCCGTGGCGCGCAAGCGGCGCGCCAGGCGGCTGTAGACCATCTCTTGCTTGCCTTCGGCCAGCGCGATGCCGGCGCAGTCGCGAATCATCGCGCGCACCCGCTCGAAATCCTTCGCGGTGAAGATGAATTCCTTGACTCTTTCCGGGGGGCTGGCTGTCTGGTCACGCATAGGTGGGGTCGGTTCGCAGGCAAAGGGCCGCTTTCAGCTTCGCATCAGATCATGGCCAGCCATCGTTTCAGTCGATGAACAAGCGGCGGGAACCCCCGCTTTTCCCACCGGTCAGATAAATCTTTCTATGGAGAATTGCATGCGGAGGAAAAGAGTGATCGCAGCCCTATTTGGCAACGATGCATGTTCACCGATGGCAAATAGTTGCACTGCGGACATGTCTTGTTGCCATTAGTTGCGAATTGTCAATAAGCGCACAAGCGTCTCGCGGTGAAGTGGCGCTGTGCAAACTTTGAGCGTCATCAAGACCGCCATGCCGTCGACGCAAGCAATCATGGAAGACCACCCTCGCATGCTGGAAGAAACCTGGCTGGCCCATCTGATTCAGGAATCAGGGAACGAGATATTCATCATCGATGCCAGCTCTCTCGCCGTCCTCGAAGCCAGCGAAGCGGTACGCCGCAACCTGCAGTATTCGGCCGGCGAACTGGCGACGATGAGTGCATCGCAGATCATGCGCGACCTCAGCGATGAGCAATTGCATCAGTTCGTCGGCCGCCTGCGTGCCGGCGGCGAACCCGAAATCACGACCCAGACCTCGCAGTTGCGGCGCGACGGCAGCCTGTATGACGTCACGCTGCGGCTGTCCTATGCACAGCTGCAGGATGTGTCGGCGCTGATCGCGGTCAGCATTGCACCGCGCACCGAGCGCGCCACCGTGAGCCGCGAAGAACGCTTCGCACAGATCGAAGCCCATGTGCCGGGCCTGCTGTTCCAGATGCGGCGCGGCCAGACCGGCCTGCTGCAGTTCAGCTTCCTGTCGCAGGCCTGCCACGACCTGCTCGGGCAGCCAGCCGAAGCGCTGTATGCGAACCCGGCACGTTTCCTTGCGCTGATCGCCGAGGAAGACCGCAGCAGCTGGGCTGCCGCGTTGCGCGAATCCGCGTCCAAGCTCGCGGTGCTGAACTGGGAGGGCCGGATCTGGATCGAGGCCTGGCAAGACACCAAATGGATCAACCTGCGCGCCACCCCGCGCGACGAAGGCGAGGACGGCATCCAGTGGACCGGGCTGATGACCAACATCACCCAGGGCCGCAAGCTGCAGGACGAGATCCGCGAGTCGCGCCGCCAGCTGGCCGAACTGTCGGCCCATGTCGAACAGGTAAAGGAACAGGAAAGGGAGCGCATCGAGCGCGACCTGCACGACGACCTCGGCGGCAACCTGTCGGCGCTGAAGATGATGCTCGAGCATGTGTGGAAGCAGGTACCGTCCACGCCCTATCTGGCCGAACGGCGCGAATACCTGAACCAGTTGCTGGATCGGTCGATCGAATCCATCCACCGCATCTCGGCTGACCTGCGCCCCGGCATCCTCGATGCCGGCCTGGTGGCGGCGCTCGAATGGCTGGCGCAGGAACAGCAGGAACAGACCGGCCTGCCCTATCGCTTCCGCTGCAACCACGCCGACATCGAGCTCGACCCCAAGGTCGCGACCTCGCTGTTCCGCGTCGCGCAGGAAGCCTGCAACAATATCCGCAAGCATGCGCAGGCCAGCTGCGTCGAGATGCGCTTGTTCGACGACGGCCAGGAGCTGCTGATGGAAATCATCGACAACGGCATCGGCATGGAAGGCACGCGGCGCGACAGTCCGCGCTCGTTCGGCCTGCGCGGCATGGCCGAGCGCATGAGCATGCTGGGCGGCGAATTCTCGCTGGTATCCCGTCCCGACAAGGGCACCATCGTCACGGCCCGCCTGCCACTGGATATCGGCCGCGCTTCAGCGGCAACATGATGCTGCACGCCAGTTCATCAGGCCCCCGCGCCGGGGCCGGCCTGCATACCATCCGTGTGCTGATCGCGGACGACCATGCGATCGTGCGCGAGGGACTCAAACAGATCATCGGCGACAGCGGCCTCATCAGCGTCGCCGGCGAAGCCGAGAATGCGCAGCAGGCGATACAGAAGGTGCGCGAAGGCGGCTTCGACGTGCTGCTGCTCGACATCTCCATGCCCGACCGCAATGGCATCGACGTGCTCAAGCAGATCAAGAAGGAGCTCCCGGGCCTGCCGGTACTGATGCTGACCATGCACCGCGAAGACCAGTATGCGATCCGCGCAATGAAAGCCGGCGCCTCCGGCTACCTGACCAAGCAGAGCGCGCCGGCCGAACTGGTGAATGCCTTGCAACTGGTCGCCAGTGGCCGCAAATACATCACGCCGTCGCTGGCCGAGGAAATGGCCAACCTGATCGGCGACGATCCGGCCAAGCCGCTGCACGAAACCCTGTCCGACCGCGAGTTCCAGACCCTGATCATGATCGCGTCCGGCAAGACGGTGACCGAGATTGCTGTCGAATTGTCATTGTCGGTGAAGACCATCAGCATGTACCGCGCGCGCCTGCTGCAGAAAATGCGGTTGCGCCACAACGCCGAACTGACCCACTACGCAATGCGCCACAAGCTGGTGCCGGGCATGACTGAATAGCAAAGTCCGGGGATTGCTGCACACACGACGCTTGCAAACACCGCATGTCTCCTCGCCGCCGCTGCCGGGCGGCGTTTTTTTTTGATGAATCTTGCAGGAGTCGCTAAACAAATCGCCCTCCCCGCCCGTAACCCAGAACAACAGCGTTGATCAGCCAACAGGCAAACAAACCCAACGTTGAATGTGGCCAGGAACGCTGGCCGGATCTACGGACCACCAAGGAGAGCATCATGCCCGCAGTCATCAATACCAACCTCGCTTCCCTGAACACCCAGCGCAACCTGACCACGTCGCAGGCATCGCTGGCCACCTCGCTGCAGCGCCTGTCGTCCGGCCTGCGCGTCAACAGCGCGAAAGACGATGCCGCCGGCCTCGCGATCGCCGAGCGCATGAACGCCCAGGTCAAGGGCCTGAACGTCGCGATCCGCAACGCCAACGATGCCATCTCGCTGTCGCAGACCGCGGAAGGCGCGCTCGGCAAGGTCGGCGAGAACCTGCAGCGCATGCGTGAACTGGCGGTGCAGGCTGCCAACGGCACCAACAGCTCGGCTGACCGCACCACGCTGAACCAGGAATACACGGCCCTTGCCGGTGAAGTGACCCGCGTACTCGAGAGCACCAAGTTCAACGGCCTGTCGCTGCTCAACAACGGCGTGCCGGCCGGCGGCTTCGACTTCCAGGTCGGCGCCAACAACAACGCCAACGAAAAGATCAACATCGCCGTCTCCGACATCACCGCCGGCGCAGGCATCGCCGCTGTCACCGGCGCCGGCGCATCGGCCAGCATCGCTGACGCCACCGGCGCACTGGCCCTCGGCGCGATGGATGCGCTGTCGACCGCGATCGATGAAGTCTCGTCGGCCCGCGCCAAGTTCGGTGCGTCGCAGAACCGCTTCGAAGCCGTGATCGCCAACCTGCAGATCGCGTCCGAGAACCAGTCCGCATCGCGCAGCCGCATCATGGACGCCGACTTCGCTTCGGAAACTGCGAACCTGACCCGCGGCCAGATCCTGCAGCAAGCCGGTACCGCGATGCTCGCGCAGGCGAACTCGCTGCCCAACGGCGTGATGGCCCTGCTGCGCGGCTAAGTCGCCGCCCCCAGCTGAGCGGCAATCAGGACGCCGCAGAAGACACCCCGGTTGCGGCAACGCTGTCACCGGGGCTTTTGCCCAACATGACGCATCGAGGATCCCATGAGACTTCCTGCGATATCCCCTCCACCCGCCATTGTCGATCCGGCCACGGCTGCGCCGGCGGCGGCTTCGCAACGCGCCGCTCCTGCTGCCGACGCGGTACCCGCCGCGGCCGCTCAGCCAAATGCCGGCCAGGTGCCGGCCGATGACGTGCATGCGCTGCGTGAACTGGTTGACAAGCTCAGCCAGACCATCGGCACCACCGGCCAGCAAGTGCAGTTCAGCGTCGACCATGACACCCACCAGACCATCCTGCGCGTGACAGACGCCGAATCAGGGGCACTTTTACGCCAGATTCCCGGGGATGAAGCCTTGTCGATGGCGCGCATACTAGACCGCATGCAAGGCATCTTGATCAGGCAGAAAGCGTAGTCGCGGAGGACCTCATGGGCATTACAGCGTCGGGCCTGGGCTCAGGCCTGGATATCAACAGCCTGGTGTCACAGCTGGTCTCGTCGGAATCCAGGCCGCTGAGCCTGCTGAAGACCCAGGAAAAGACCGTCAACGCGAAAATTTCCGCGTATGGCCAACTCACGTCTGCGCTGTCCACGCTGCAGAACAGCCTCAAGGGCCTGTCGGCCAACGGACTGGGCGCCTGCAGTGCGACCAGCTCGACGACCGGCATCACGGCCAGCACCGGCAGCGGCGCGGTGCCCGGCAATTACGCCGTGGTCATCACGCAACTGGCGCAAACGCACAAGCTGACCTCACCCGGGCAGGCCAGCGCCACCGCGTCGCTGGGTGCGGGCACGCTGTCGATCGCGGTGGCCGGCGGCACGCCGGTGACGCTGTCGCCGGCGACCAATTCGCTCAATGACATCCGTGATGCGATCAATGCGTCGGGGCTCGCCGTGACCGCCAGCATCGTCTCCGATGGCAGCGCCAACGGCCAGCGGCTGGTCATCAGCGGCAAGGACAGCGGCGCGGCCAATGCGATCACGCTGACCGGCACCGGTGCCCTTGCCGCGTTCAGCTACGACCCGGCAGCGCCGGTCAGCTTCGGCTACGACGGCTCGGGCAATGCGCCGACCGTGATGAGCCAGACGCAGGCCGCGCAGGATGCGCAGCTGACCATCGACAGCGTGAAAGTCACGTCATCGACCAACACCATCAGCAGCGCCATCGGCGGCGTCACACTCAAGCTCACGCAGGCCAGCAACACGCCCGTGACCATCACCGTCGACCGCGATGCAACGGCTGCGAAGAATGCCGTCAATGCGTTCGTGAAGGCCTGGAATGACCTGAAGTCGCTGGTCGGCACACAGACCGCATGGAACGACAGTACCCGGACCGGCGCCGTGCTGCACGGCGACTCCAGTCCTGCGTCGGCGATTTCCCAGTTGCGCAGCACGATGTCCAAGGCCGTGGCCGGTGCGGGCAATTTCAGCGTCCTGTCCGACCTCGGCATCAGCTTCCAGAAGGATGGCTCGCTGTCCGTCAGCGACGCGAAACTGCAGTCGGCCATCGACAATCATCCGTCCGACCTGGTGGCGATGTTTGCCGGCAGCGGCGGCATTGTCGCGCGCACCGGCACGCTCTTGACCAACATGCTCGGCGATGGCGGACTGGTCAATGCGCGCACCAGCGGGCTCAATGCCAGCCTGCGCGACCTCGGCCGCCGCCAATCCAGCGAGCAGACCCGGCTCGAGGCGATCGAGCGTCGCTACCGCGCGCAGTTCACGCGGCTCGATGCCGCCTTGTCGCGCATGCAGAACACCAGCACTTATCTATCCCAGCAACTCGCGTCGATCGCGAAGAGCAGCTGATGTCGACCAGCTGATGTCGACCACCAAGGAGAACTGACACATGTTCGGCACATCCCGACCCGGCGCTGCCGCCTACCGGCAAGTCAGCGTGGACTCCGATGCCCTGGCGGCCAGTCCGCACCAACTGGTGCTGATGCTGTACGACGGCGCATTGCAGGCGATCGCCGCGGCGCGCACGCAGCTGCAGGGGGGCGACATCGAAGGCAAGGGCAAATCGATTGCACGCGCGATCGAGATCGTCGGTAGCGGACTCGCGGCCAGCCTGGACAAGACGGTCGGCGGTGAAATCGCCGCCAACCTCGCGTCGCTGTATGACTACATCGTGCGTCTGCTGGTCGGCGCCAACATCGCGAATGACGAGCGCAAGCTCGAAGAAGCTGCCACGCTGTTGGGCCAGATGCGCGACACCTGGATCGCCATCGGCCCCCTGGGCCATCTCGGCAAACCGGCCACTGGAGTACCCGCATGACTGAAGCCCCTGTCGAGCGCGACATCGTCGCGCTGTACCGAGAAGTCGAGCGCCTGACCGGCAACATGCTGTCGGCCGCGCACCAGCAAGACTGGGAGCGGCTGATGACCCTGGAAGCCGGCTGCGCGAACTGCATCGAATCCATCAAGGGTTGCGCCGTACCGGTGGCACTCAGCGAGGAAGCCCGATTGCAGAAGGTGTCGTTACTGAAGTCCATTCTCGCCAATGACCGCGAGATCAGGAAGTTGACCGATCCGTGGATGCAGCGCGTGTCGCAACTTCTGGAAACCGCCAACGCGGAATGCCGCGTGCGCCGCATCTACGGCAGCAACGAGGCCTGATGCGATGGATGCAGGCAAGGAGATCGGTGGCACGGCGGCGATTGCCGCCACGCGCCTGATTGCCGCGACGGAGGCGATCGGCCTGCTGACGCCGCGGGGCGAACTCAGCGCTGCCGATGGCATGCGGCCGTCATCGCCACGCGCGTCCGCCAGCGCAGCAGCCTCACTGCCCGTGGCGCCGACCGTCGCCGAACTGAGCAACGGCGCCCAGCTCCTGCTCAAGCTGCTGGCCGGCAGCGCCCAGCCTGCGCCCCCCTTGCAAGCCGCGCAGCCCTTGCTTGGCGCGGCGCCCTTCGCTGACCCATTCGTGGCCACTTTGCTTGAATCGCATGGTGCGGCCGGCACGGCCGCAGCGAACGGCGTGCACAGCGGCACCACCGTCATCGCCCGGGCACTGCAGGGCGCGCTGGAGACCAGCGGTCTGTTCTATGAGTCCCACCTGGCGGATTGGGTCGGCGGCCAACGCAGCCTCGACACGATACGCACCGAACCGCAAGCGTTGTTGCACAGGCTTCCTTCCGCAACGGAAGCTGCGGACAATGCGATGGCCGACGCGGGTAGCGCCAACGTGGCCGCGTTGAACCATATCGTGAATGCGCAGCTCGACGTGATCGACAGCGGCCAGCTGCGCTGGCAAGGTGAACTGTGGCCCGGCATGCCGGCCGAACTCTGGCTGCAGCGCGATACGTCGGAGAGCGACGTCACCGATGCCCGACAGCCCAAGGAACAGGATGCGGATGAACGCAACGGCCGCCGCTGGCAGGCTCGGCTGGTCACCACCCTGCCCGTGCTCGGCAAGATCAGCACGCAATTCACGCTGCAGGGCGAGCGGCTGGACCTTGCTATGTCATCAACCGATGCGTCGACGGCCAGCGCACTGAAAGCCGCAGCCCCGCAACTGGCCGGCAGCCTGCAGGCCACCGGCCTGACCCTGCAAGCCTTCGCCAGCCAGGTAGACGATACCAACAGCAGCAGCAACAGCAGCGCGGCACAACCTGCCCGCGAAGCCAGCGATACAAGCGATGCCAGCAAACCCGGCTGAACAACGCTCGGCCGTTGCCCTCGCCTACGGTTCGGGTGATGGCGCGCCTCGCGTGGTTGCGCAAGGCCGCGGACTGGTCGCCGATGAAATCATCCGTGTGGCGCAGGAACATCAGGTTTTCGTTCACCAGTCAACCGAACTGGTGGCACTGCTCATGCAGGTCGACCTCGACCGCGAAATCCCGCCTTCACTCTACCGCGCCATCGCCGAACTGCTGGCCTGGCTCTACCAGCTGGAGAGCCATTCGCAGAAAAACAACCAACGCTGACCGCCTGCGATCACGCCGGGCATAGTGCATTTGCGGTACGGGGTGGGCGTGAACCCTGTGCATCGCATGGCCGACATATCTCCAAGGCGCTCTGAGCCGACCGCGGCACCGTGGCAGCGCCTCACACGAGGAGAATAGTCATGCCCACCGTACCCGGCACCGGCACCACCGGTAGCGACCTGAATCTGATTGGAGACAAGAACAAGAACATCCTGACCGGCAATGCAGGCAATGACTTCCTCGATGGTAAAGGCGCCAGCGATGCCCTCTCGGGCGGTGCCGGCAACGACATACTGATCTACGACCCGCTGGATTCCAAGATCGATGGCGGGGCCGGTTTCGACACGCTGCAATTTCTCACCGACCAGCGGCTGAACCTGACCGGCAACAAGGTGGTCATCCAGATCGAGGAATTCAAGTTGTCGACGAATGGCCGCAACACCTTGTCATTCACCTCGGCCGATGTCATACGCGTGTCCGATACCGATAAATTCCGCCTGTGGGGCGACAGCACCGACCGGATTATCTTCAATGACAGCGGCTGGAGCTTCAATGGCTTTACCAGCACCGGACTGGTCCAATTCAAGAATGGCGGCGCCGGCATCGAAGCGCAGATCGGCCTGCGAATCGATGGCTTCTCCAACAATGCGCAGATCAACTTTGCCTCAGATGCCGACAAGGTGGTCGTCGAAGACGAGTCAGCAACGACCCTGAGCGCCATTGGCAGCATCGTGGTCAACGATCCCAACGCACAGAATTTTTTGACCACGCAAATCACGCCTGCCGGCGGCTACCTCATGCAAGACATGGAAGTTGGCAGCAACCTCGGAGAACTGAGCCTCGGCGCACTAACGGTTGGCGGCTTGCCGATTCCAGGCGTCTCGAATGGCAGCTACGAATTCACCGTAGCCAATGCATCGACCCAGTTTCTGGCCGAGGACGAGGAATGGAAGGACGAGTTCACGGTCACGAGTATCGACGGCACAATCCAGACGCTGTCATTCACTTTAGTCGGCGTCAACGATGCCCCGGAACGCACCGACAGCGCCAGCCAGTCGGCCAATGTCACCGAGATCGCCGACAATACCGTCAACGAAAATAACTTCACGAACACGCGCACGGGCAGCTTCGTCATCACCGATGTCGACCGCGCAGACGAGCTCTTCTTTTGGGTCGAATCGCCTACCGGCAATCACGGCACGCTGACCGTCGGGCCCATCTCCGACCCTGACGAGACGGGCGGGCGTACGATCATCTGGACGTACGTCGTGAACGATGCCGACCTCGACACGCTCAGGGACGCCGCCTTCATCGAGCACAACACGATCCACATCAGCGACCGGCCGGAAGGCAGCGATGCGGCGACCGTCATTGACGTCGACTTACAGGTGAACCTGCAGGGCGCCAATGATGCCGTGGAAGTGCGGCCCTTGCGTACCGCCGTCGATGTGATCACACGCACCATGTACGAATCGCCGAGCACGATCGGCAGCATCACCAACGAAACCCTGGAATTCCAGTTCCAGGCCAGGGACGTGGATTTGCTGGATGAGTTTACCGTCTCACCGACCGGCACCACTTCGTCCACCTCGCCGATCGGTAGCCTCGGCAATGGCCGCAGCGTCAATTACGACCCTGCGACCGGCACACGCGACGTGCTGTACACCTTCCAGTGGCAAGACAGCGAGCTGGATTACCTCGCGCACAATCAAACGCTGGACCAGCAGTTTCAGGTCACGGTATCCGATGCACTGACATCCGCAAACCAGACCATCACCGTACGCTTCGTCGGTACTAATGACGCACCGGTGCGCACCGACAGCGCCACCCAATTAGCCGAAGTCACCGAGATTGCCGATGGTGCTACCGGTGAAAATACGGCCTCGTCCACGCGCACGGGCAGCTTCGTCATCACGGATGTCGACCTCGCAGACAGCCTGCATTCCTGGGTCGAACCACCCACCGGCAGTCGTGGCACGCTGACCGTCAATGCCAATTCCCCCGTCGATCCCGAGACGGGCGAACGTACGGTCAACTGGACATACGTGGTCAGCGATGGATCCCTCGATTCGCTTGGGGAGGATCTCTTCGATCAGCGCTGGACGATCCATATCAGCGACCGGGAGCAAAACACCACGAATGCAACCGTCATCGACGTCGAGGTGATAGTCAACCTGCAGGGCGCCAATGATGCACCGGAGCTGCGATCTATCCCGTCGCAGGTCAGCTTCAATGAGATTGTCGACCAGTCTCCCGTCGAGAATTCATATATGCATACCGTTTTGGGCACCTTCATTGTCCGCGACGTCGATCAAATCGATACGCTGTCACGCTGGATCATCAATCCTTCCTCCCCGCGAGGCACGCTGAGCGTCACGTTGATTTCCGCGCCGGATGCGAATGGGGATCGTGCCGTCAGCTGGACATATGTGGTCGCCGACTCGGCGCTCGACTCGCTGCGGTCAATGCAGTCCATCGTCGAGATTTACCACATCATGGTCAGCGACCGTGCCGGCGGGACCGGGTCGACGGTGCTCGACATGCCGATCACGATCACGCTCAACGGTGCCAACGATGCACCGACCCGGTTCGGAAGCGGCGGCGTCACGGGTGCGGTCACGGAGCTGGCCTCGAACCATGCGAATGCCAACAGCGGCACCTACCTTCATACTGCGACGGGCAGTTTTCAGGTGAAGGATGTCGATATCGGGGATACGCTGGTCCAGCAAAGTATCGTTCACAGCGCCCAGAATAATGCGAAGTACGGCACGCTGACCATCAACGGTATCGGCACCGCCGATCTTGCAGGCATACGCACGGTGTCATGGACTTATTCCGTATCCGACCAGGATCTCAACCCGCTGCCGGCGGGCGGTGGCCCCCTCCAGAGCTTTCAGATTACGCTGGCCGACAGCAATGGCGCCACGGTGACCGAGACTGTCAACATCACCCTGACCGGCGCCGCCGACGGACCGGCCTTTGGCGGCGATGTGCTGAAAACCGTTAGCGAGTTCGCGGACGGAAATATTTTGGAAAACTACGGCGTGCACACCATCAGCGGTACGGTCACGGCGACCAACATGCCGACCGGTAGCCTGTTGATCGAGAAAGTGGTATCTGCGGGCAGTCTCGCGCTCGGCAGTTTCTCTGCGACGGCCAGCGCCATTGATGCGAACGGCAATGCGACGATCAGCTGGACTTACAAGGTGGCCGACTGCTTGCTGGATTTCGTGGACTTCAGCCACGTCGATGGTTTACGGCTCAAGATCACGCACTCGAGCAACTCAGCGATCACGCAGCAGGTGAGCATCAATATCGCGGGCGCGCTTGACTTCACGACAAGTCCGGAAGTGACATTCGTCGACGCTATCAACAATGCTGTGGATTACACCACGGAAGGTCTTCCTCCGGGCTCCATTGCGGCCTTGCAGGTCTACGGACTCGACAACGACGACACCCTACGCACCGACACCAACGCGATACAGACCTTGTTCGGTGGCGAGGGCAATGATGTGTTCAAGCTAAGCTCGGGCACGGTCTTTGCCGTCGGCGGCAGCGGCAATGACCGCGTTGATTTCATGGGAGGTACCTCGACCGTATGGGCGTGGGGTCAGCAAGGTGGGGATATTTTCAACATCACCAACGCTGATCCGAACGCGAAGCTGTGGGCGATGGACTTCACGCTCTTTGAGGACCATATCGCAGGGGCCGGCACCTCTGACAAGTACACGCTGACAATGGGAACGACGTCCGCGACCAATGCCTCAGCTGAGGGATTCAACCCGAATGTGGTCGACGGCACCCCGTATTACCGGCTGACGGGGCCCAATCAGAGCAATGTGGAAATCGATCTTTACATCATTGGCCTTGAACTGTCGAACCTGAACCCGGCGCCACTCTTCGCGTAGTCCCGGGACAATCTGCAACAGCCCTCACGCGAAGGGCCTGCCAGCTGAACGGCGCCCCCACCAGACCGCCGTTCAGACCTGCATGTTCATGATCTCGTGATACGCGCTGACCAGCTTGTTTCTGACCTGTACCGTCGCCTGCAGGGACAGGCTGGCCTTTTGTCGTTCAATCATCACGTCCGACAAATTCACATTGTCATCGCCGAGCGCGAAGCGTTTTGACAAGTCGTCGGCCTTCGATTGCTGGTCATTGACCGAGTCCAGCATTCTTTTCAGCGAATCCGAAAAGCTGACCTTCGTCGATTCATTCGCAGCGCCGGTACGGTGGGGCGATGCCAGCCCCGACAGGCCACTGGTGCCGCTGATGCCGCCGATACCGCTGATGCCGTTGGCGCCGCTGATATTTCCTGCTGCCGCGGTCGACAATGCCGTCGCGCCAGGTGCCGACCTGGCTGCTGCCGCCTGCAGTTTTGCCGCCATCGCCTCGATGCGGCTGGCATCGATGGGTCCTAGTTTCATGGGCATGCCTCCGTGGGGCATACCTTAGGGCCGACTGCGCTCATGCCAATCGTCAAGAAGATGCGGCAAGTCCCTGCTTTTCCGGGCATTGCGCGGCGTCGCAATCCGGACAATCGGCACCAAGCCCCAGACCCGTACCTGCACCTCGTGCACCACCCCAGACATGAACCCGGAGCCTCCCAATGGCGGTAACGACAGATACCCCCGCAGGATTTAGCCTGCCCTCGCTGATGCAGTCGGCCAATGCGCGCCTGTTGCTGATGATGGGCGCCGCCGCCGCCATTGTCGCGCTGATGGCCAGCGTCTGGTTCTGGGGGCAGAAACCGGAATACCGCGTGCTGTTTGCCAACTACTCGGACCGTGACGGCGGCGCGATCGTGGCCGCGCTGCAGCAGATGAACGTGCCCTACCAGGTCGCCGATGGCGGCGGCGCGATCATGGTGCCGGCGCAGCAGGTGCACGAGGTCAGGCTCAAGCTCGCGTCACAGGGTCTGCCCAAAGGCGGGGGCGTCGGCTTCGAGCTGATGGAAAACCAGAAGCTCGGCATCTCGCAATTCCTCGAGCAGGTGAATTTCCAGCGCGCGCTCGAAGGCGAGCTGGCGCGCACCATTCAGGCGCTGGCCAATGTGCAGGCTGCGCGCGTGCATCTGGCCATGCCCAAGGCTTCGGTCTTCCTGCGGGACCAGCAGAAGCCCACCGCGTCGGTCCTGCTCAACCTGCACCCGGGCCGCGCGCTGGAAGCCCAGCAAGTCAGTGCCATCGTGCACCTGGTGGCCTCCAGCGTGCCCGAGCTGCCGGTGGCGAACGTGACCGTGGTCGACCAGAACGGCAACCTGCTGTCCGATACCAGCAAGCCCAAGGGCGCCAACCAGCTCGACCCGACGCAGCTGAAATATGTCGAAGACATGCAGCAGTCGATCGCGCGCCGCATCGAATCCATCATCACGCCCATCGTCGGCGAAGCCAATGTGCGCGCCGAAGTCAGCGCCGAGATTGATTTCTCCACCAGCGAGCAGGCTGCCGAAACCTACCGGCCGAACCAGACGCCCGAAAGCACCGTCATCCGCAGCCAGCACCAGTCGGAGACGCAAAGCACCGGCAGCGCCAGCGCATCGGGCGTACCGGGCGCGCTGTCGAACCAGCCGCCGCAGAATGCGACCGCGCCGGTGACCAAGCCCCAGGGCGCGCCCAACGCGCCGCCCGCAGCCAATGCGACGCCGCCAGGCAGCCGCAGCAAGGACAGCGTCGTCAACTATGAAGTCGACAAGACGCTGAAGATCACGCAGCAGCCGATGGGCGGCATCAAGCGGCTGTCGGTGGCCGTGGTGGTCAACCACAAGCAGGAAACCGGCAAGGATGGCAAGACGAAATTCCGCGCGCTGACCGATGAAGAAAAGACCTCCATCACCGACCTCGTGAAGGAAGCGATGGGCTACAACAAGGATCGCGGCGACACGCTCAACGTCGTCAACAGCGCCTTCGCACAGGCCGCGCCGGCCGCCATTGAAGAGCTGCCGCTGTGGAAGCAGCCCGAGAACATCGCGCTGGCCAAGGATGCCGGCCGCTACCTGCTGATGGCCGGCGTGATTGCCTGGCTGTACTTCACGCAACTGAAGCCACTGCTGGCGCGCATGCGCGCGCCGGTGCAGGTCGCCGCCGTCGCAACAGGCCCCATCGAAACGATGCTGGACGACACGCCCGCACTGCCGGCCGCCGGTGCCGCGCGGGTGAGCGATCTCGACAATGCGCGCCAGATCGCGCGTGACGACCCGCGCATGGTCGCCAATGTCGTCAAGAACTGGGTAGGAGCGGAATGATGATCGAGAGCGGCGTACAAAAGGCAGCCGTGCTGATGCTGGCCCTGGGCGAGGACGAGGCGGCCGAGGTGATGAAGTTCCTGTCCCCGCGCGAAGTGCAGCAACTGGGCGCGACCATGTCCGGCATGCGCGCGGTGCAGGCCGATGAGCTCGAGAGCGTGCTGGCTGAATTCCGCCAGCAGACCGAGCAGAACACCTCGCTGGGCGTGGATTCGGATGACTATATCCGCAGCGTGCTGACCAAGGCCCTGGGCGACGACAAGGCCAGCAGCCTGTTGAACCGCATCCTCGGCGCACGCGAAGCGTCCGGGATCGAAAGCCTGAAGTGGATGGATGGCCAGTCGGTGTCCGAATTGATCCGCAACGAGCACCCGCAGATCATCGCCACCATTCTCGTGCACCTGGAGCGCTACCACGCCTGCGAAGTGCTCGGCTATTTCAGCGATCGCCTGCGCAATGACGTGATGCTGCGCATCGCCACGCTGGATGGCGTGCAGCCGGCCGCGCTGCGCGAGCTCAATGACGTGCTGACCAAGCTCCTGACCGGCAATGAAGTGCTGAAGAAGAAGCAGATGGGCGGCGTGCGTACCGCTGCCGAGATCATGAACTTCTTTGGCGGCGAGCATGAATCCTCGGTGATGGCGAACCTCAAGACCTTCGATGCCGACATGGCGCAGAAGATCATGGACGAGATGTTCGTCTTCGACAATGTCATCGACATCGACGACCGCGGCATCCAGACTATCCTGCGCGAAGTGCCGTCCGAGGCGCTGATCATTGCGCTCAAGGGCGCAGGTCAGGAATTGCGCGAAAAGATTTTCAGGAACATGTCGCAGCGTGCCGGCGAGATGCTGAAGGAAGACCTCGAGGCCAAGGGCCCGGTGCGCCTTTCCGAAGTCGAGGCGCAGCAGAAGGAAATCCTGTCCATCGTCCGCCGCCTGGCCGACGAGGGGACGATCCAGCTGGGCGCGAAGGGCGAGGACCCCTATGTCTGAACAAGCGCTCAACGAATTGCTGGCGCTGGCCGATCATTCCTTCGCCACCGCAGCCGCTGCGATGCGCACGACAGCGGCTGCGGCCAATCCACGCCTGGCCTCCGGATCGACGCTCGCCGCCGAAGCGGACACCGCCCTGCCCACCGCCCTGCCCACCGCCCTGCCCACCGCCCTGCCCACCGACCTGCCCACCGACCTTGGCGCCGCACCTCGTGCGCCGTCAGCCGACCACATTGCCGAACACCTGCATACGCTGGTCGCCGATGCCGACATACCGCTGTCCCACCAGACACCGTGGCAACGCTATGAGATGGCATCGTTCGGTGACAACCGGCCGACCGCGGTCGCCCGCGCAGCCGCCGAAAAAGCGGCGCGCCACGAATTGCAGAAGCAGCTGTCCGAACAGATTGCCAGCAGCCGCGCGCAGGCCCGTGAAGAAGGCCGTGCCGACGGCCATGCCGAGGGCTTTGCCGCCGGCCATGCCGAGGGCCTGACCCAGGGACGGATAGCGGCAGCGGCCGAGCGCGAACAGTTGCAGGCACTGCTGACGGGCTTCACGCAGGAACTGGGGCATGCCAATGAGCTGGTCGCGCAGGATGTGCTGCGCCTGTCGCTCGACCTTGCGAAGGCCATGCTCAAGACCGCGCTGACAGTCAAACCCGAACTGGTGCTGCCCGTGATCGACGATGCGCTGCGCTACCTGCCGATCGCGCAAGCACCGCTGCTGCTGCAGCTGCACCCGGACGACGTGACGCTGGTGCAGTCGACGATGGGGCCAGGCCTCGCGGCCGGTGGCTGGCGGCTGCGGGCCGACGCCGGCATACAGCGTGGCGGCTGCCGCGTCGAGACCGGCAGCAACCAGATCGATGCCGAGATCGACACCCGTTGGCAGCGCCTCGCCGCCGCGCTCGGCGAACCTGACAGCTGGCTCGGCGACTGAGCGCCCGCGCCGCCCCCTTCCGCTTGGAATGACTTGCCCATGAGCTCGACGACAGCAGAGAAGACATCCAACGCCTCCCGCTGGCAAGCCTACCTGCGCGACTGCAGCCGGCTGCTCGACATTGCCGACCCGATGCAGGTCGCTGGCCGCGTCACCCGTGTGTCGGGGTTGGTGATGGAGGCGGCCGGCCTGAAGCTGCCCATCGGCAGCGCCTGCCGCGTGATGCTCGAGAGCGGTGCGGAAGTCGAGGCTGAAGTGGTCGGCTTCAAGGACGAGCGCCTGTTCCTGATGCCGCAGGGCGAGACCGAAGGCGTGTTGCCCGGCGCGCGCGTGATGCCGCTGGAGGTAGCCGAACTATTGCCACGCGCCGGCAGCGTCAATCATCCGCGTCGCCGCAGCGCCGACCGCAGCCGGCATTTGCCGGTCGGCCCGGAGTTGCTGGGCCGCGTGGTCGATGGCGCCGGTCGCCCGCTCGACGCGCTCGGCCCCTTGCGCACCAGCGCATCGGCGTCATTGAATGCGCGCGCGATCAACCCGCTGGCGCGTGCGCCGATCGATACCACGCTCGACGTTGGCGTGCGCGCGATCAATGCGCTGCTCACGGTCGGCCGCGGCCAGCGCATGGGCCTGTTCGCCGGCTCGGGCGTCGGCAAGAGCGTGCTGCTGGGAATGATGGCGCGCTACACCAAAGCCGATGTGATCGTGGTCGGCCTGATCGGCGAGCGTGGTCGTGAAGTAAAGGAATTCATCGAACAGATCCTCGGCCCCGAGGGTCTGGCGCGCTCGGCCGTGGTCGCCGCGCCGGCCGACGCGCCGCCGCTGCTGCGGCTGCAGGGCGCCGCCTATGCGACTGCGATTGCCGAGCATTTTCGTGACCAGGGCCAGCATGTGCTGCTGATCATGGATTCGCTGACCCGCTATGCGATGGCGCAGCGTGAGATTGCGCTCGCCATCGGCGAGCCGCCGGCCACCAAGGGCTACCCACCTTCCGTATTCGCGAAACTGCCGGCACTGGTCGAGCGCACCGGCAATGGCCGCGTGGGCAGCGGCTCGATCACCGCGTTCTATACCGTGCTGACCGAAGGCGACGACCAGCAAGACCCGATCGCCGACAGCGCGCGCGCCATCCTCGACGGCCATATCGTGCTCAACCGCGCGCTGGCCGAAACCGGCCACTACCCGGCGATCGACATCGAGCAATCGATCAGCCGCGTCATGCACGGCATCACCCGCGCCCCCCAGCAGCAGCTGGCGCGCCGCCTCAAGCAGTTGTTGTCGGCTTACCAGCGCAACCGCGACCTGGTGGCGGTGGGCGCGTACAAGCGCGGCAGCGACCCGGTGGTCGATGACGCGATCGCGCTCTACCCGGAAATTGCCGCTTTCCTGCAGCAGGACATCGGCGAGCAAAGCGGCCAAGCCGAAAGCTTGGCCCGACTTGGGGCTCTGTTCGGGCAATCGTCCCCGCTAGCCGCTGGCTAAAGTGGCATGAATGAATACCCCTACCGCACTCGAAACGCTGGTGATGCTGTCGGCACAGGAAGCCGACGCTGCCGCCATCAGCCTCGGCAAGGCCATCGCCACGCGCGAGGATGCGCAGCAGCGGCTGCAGATGCTGCAGCAGTTGCGGGCCGAGTATGCAAGCAAGCTGCAGGGCCATGTGAAAGATGGCCTGAGCTTCGCGGCCTACCGTAATTTCCAGCGCTTCCTCGAGAAGATCGACGAAGCCGTCGCCGGCCAGACCGCCATCGAGGCTGGCGCAGCCGCGCACGCCGAACAATCGCGCCAGCACTGGCAGGCGAAGAAACGCGAAGGCCAGACCTGGGAATTGCTGGTCGACCGCGCCGCGCGCGAGGCGCAGCGCAAGGAAGCCAAACGGGAGCGCAAGGCCAGCGATGAATTCGCCGCACGCGCGGCCTTGAGGCGTCTCGACGCCGAGTCCTGTTGAGGAATGTCCCCATGCAGATCCATCCTGCCCATCTCGCCAGCCCGGGCAAGTCGACTGTCGTCCCCGGCCGCGCCGGCGGCAACGACCCAAACGGCGCCAACGGCCCGCATGCGTTCGGCGCAACGCTGCACGATGCCCTGCAGGGCAGTGAAGCCTGCTCTCGGGACAGCGCGCCTCCCCGACCGCAGGCACCGGGCTCTGAGCATGCTGCGACGCCGACCGTGCCCGCCCGTGCGGCCAAGCAGGCCGGGGATGAAGAGGACACCCCGGCTGCCGATGCGCAGCTGGACGGCGGCTTGCAGGCTTTCGTGAACAGCTTGCAGACACCGGTGACCGCGATGGCGGCACCAGCCACATCGGCCACCGAGGCCATCGCTGACGCGACGGCGGCAGCAGCGGATGCCGCGGCCATGTCAGGCATGTCGACCACCGCGACAGATGCCGATGGCGTGGCCGCGCTGGCGGCTGATGCTGCCGGTCAAGGCAAGGAAAACGGCAAGGCTCATGCCTTCGGTCTCGATGCATCGATCGGTGCCCGCTCGCACGCGCAGAACGGGAGCGCGCGCGACACCAGCAGCACGGCTGATGCAGCAGAGGCTGCTGGCCACGGCAAGGACAAGGTCGATGGCCAGGACGCGCACGCATCGCTGCGCGCACAGGAAGTCGCTGCGAGCAAGGTCGCACCGGAGTTTCGGGCGGCGCTCAATGATGCACAGGCATCGCGCCCCGGACTTCAGGAAGCGTTGCCGGAAAACGGCAGCGGCAGCCTGGCGCAAGCCCTCGCGGCTGCCGCGACTGGCACACCGGCGGCATCGTCGACCAACGCCGCCGCGGGACCTGGCCAAGCCGGTCATGCCGCCCATGTCGCGCCGCACCTGCATGCAGCGCAATGGCAGGATGCCTTCAGCCAGCAAATCGTGTGGATGGCAAAGAACGAGCAACAGATCGCCAGCCTGACGATGAACCCGCCAGACCTTGGGCCGGTACGCGTGACCCTGTCGATCAGCGACGGCCAGGCCAGCGCGGCCTTTGTCAGCCTGCAGCCCGAAGTGCGGCAAGCGATACAGGACGCCGTGCCGCGCCTGAAAGAGATGCTGGCCGACGCCGGCCTGCAGCTACAGCAAGCCAGTGTCGACAGTGGCGATACCGGTCGCAAGGGAGCATCACGCGCGCAAGGCGAGGAAAACGCGCACCGCACCCGCAGCGCGAGCTCGGCCGCCAATGCCGACGAGGCAGCGATGACAGCCGATGCTGCGTCGGTGCGAACCGCGCGCAGCATCGCCGCATCGCGGTTGGTCGACCTGTTCGCCTGATGCTTTCGGCCCGCCTGATATTCGACGCCGGAGCTCCGTATGAGCACAGCCTGAGTGCTGCATGAATGCAGCATGAGCGCGCCCATCACGCCGCGCCAGCTGCCCCAAACCATTCTTCACCGAGGACCCCATGGCCACAGCCGCCGCCACCAATGCCAATGCTGCCGACAGCAATGTCACCGACATCGATGCCGCCAAACCGAAGTCGCGCAAGAAACTGATCGTGTTCGCCGTCGCTGGCTTGCTGGTGCTGGGCGGCGGTGGCGCTGCAGCCTGGCACTTCCTGAAACCGCCGCCGGCCGAGGCGCATGCCGCCGTCAAGCCACCACCGGCGCCGCCGGTTTTCCTCGAGCTCGAAGCCTTCACCGTCAACCTCGCCGGCGACCGCATCCTGCAGGCCGGCGTCACGCTGCAAGTCAAGGAGGCCAAGGATGGCGATCAGCTGAAGCTCTACATGCCGCAGGTGAAGAGCCGGATGTTGCTGCTGTTGTCGGCCAAGAGCATCGAAGAACTGCAATCACCGACCGGCAAGCAGGCGCTGGCCACCGAGATCGCTGCCAGCCTCAGACAGCCCTATGCGCCTGACCTGCCCGCGCCGAGCATCAACGGTGTGTTCCTGACGTCATTCGTGATCCAGTAAGCTGGTCCGGCAAGCTGATTAGCCTGGCTGATCCTCTCGGTGATCTCGTTGGCTGATCTCGTTGGCTGATCCGATACGCGGCGCCGCGACCATCAATATTCGAACTGCCGTTCGTCCAGCAAGTGGGTGTACTGCGGCAAGGCTTGCGCAAACTGCTCGAACGGCTTCATTTCGCGTTCGAGCAGCCTGGCCTGTCCGTCCAGCGCCAGTCCGAAATGCTTCAGCAGCGCATCCATCTGCCACCAGACCAGTTCCGACAGCAGCTGGGTTGTATCGAGCAGGAACGCCGGCGTCAGTGCCTTGCCGCCGCCATGCAGGCGCTGGTAATCCTCCTGCGACAGGCGGATCAGCGCGTCAGCGACTTCACGCTGCGCCAGGGTGGCCAGCGCGACAGCCAGCGTGGCCTGCGCCTTGTCGGCATCGTCGTCGCTCGCCGCCATGACCTGCCTGATCTCGGCGAGCAGTTGCCTGGCAAACCCGTGGTACAGCTGCGCCGGCGTGCCAGTGATGCCTGACGACGAGGCGGCCGCCGTCGCCGACACGACCTTTGCATACGCGCACTGCAGCGCGAAAGCCAGATGCTTCGCGTTCGGCAGGAACACGCCCAGACGCTGCAAGGCCGGCGCGGCTTTCGCGATATCGACCCGCTCCGTCTCTGCATCGACGCAGCTCACGCACAGCAGCGGCAGTTGCGCGACAAGCTGCGTCGCCCAGGCGATTGCCCGCGACTTGCCACCCTCGCGCAGCTCTTTCACCTGCGCGACGATCCGGTGCGTGAACGCATAGGCCAGCGGCAGCGACACGTCCTTGTCGCCGTTCATCTCCATGGTCGGCTTCAGCCAGCTCTCCCATACCGGCGTCGCCGGCAGCCAGTGGCCGACGAAGCTGGCAAACTGCTGCCCGGCGACTGCCGCATCATGATCAACATCGATGATGGCTGCGCGCAGGTAACTGTATCGCTCCCACAGTAGCTGCAGGGTGGCACCGATCTCGCCGGCCAGTCCGGATTCCTCCAGTCGCCCGGCGACGCCCTCGCCGAACGCCGCGCCGGACTTCCTTGCCTCCATCCCGATGTGCTCCAGCACCTGACCGGCATTGGCAGACGCTTTCCATGCCGGCGTATCCAGCACCCGCCGCGGCCTGTGCAGCAGGTCGTCCTGCCGCAGGAAGCTTTCCAGCTGAGTACGCTTCGGCTCGGGAAAACCGGGCTTCATGAACCGGAACCAGCCTGCCAGCTGCGCGGCGTCATAGGTGAAGATGTACTCCAGCGATTTCCAGTCGAGCGCATTGCATACCTTGATGAACACCTTGGAGCGCGCGGCATCGGAGATCTTCACCAATTGACCGGACAGCAGCTCTTCGCCAAGGCGCTGGCGGCGAGCCCGGGTCACGGCATGCTCATACAGCCCGGTGAGGAATTTTTCATCCGCCACGATGCGGCTCATCAGCAGTTGCAAGGTCTCCGGCTCCCTGCGCATCACCGCCAGTTCGATCGGGTACAGTCCGCCGACGCCGGGCACATGGAAATCCTGATCGGGATAACGGTCGAGGAAAGCTTGCACGACAGGCAGGTCGCTGGTCCTGACCGCCAGATGGAAGGCGAGTTCATCATGCGAGGCATCGGGCCCGGAGACAAAGGAGGGCGATGCGCCCTGCCCGACCAGCCAGCACTTGAATGCGTCGCTCGGCTTGTTTTTGGCAAGGCCGTTGTAGTGAAGCAGCAGGCTCTTGCACAGGCACCAGTTCAGGAAGCGCTCCTTGAGCTTCGGGGTCGGCATCCGGTACTGCAGCTCGACGAAGCTCTGCTGATCGCGGCAACCCTGTGCCGCCAGCAGCACATCGTCGTCACTCTCGAAGGCGTATGCATACCCCTGTTGCAGCAGCCAGCAGGCCACAGGGCCGTTGCCATTGCGCAGTGCCGCCTCGACCAGCCAGTGCTTGCCGGACGCATCGCAGCCCTGCACTGCCTGCGCATATCGCGCGAGACCGGCGGCCAGCAGGCGCTGCAGCAGCGGCAGTCCGATGTCGTCGACGAGGTAGTCAAGGGCGCCGCGCAGCTCGTTGGCCAGTTCCTCCGCAGGCGAGGTCTTGATCATATGCGCCAGCAAGGCTTCCCAGCCCGAGTCGATGGCGACGGCGCAAACAAAGCTGCTCGTATTCTGAAACGGGCCCGCATCCGGACAGTGATATGGACTGGCACCCGCGGCCAGCAGTGCCTGCATGCTGATGACATCGCGAGCGACGATGGATGCGCTCAATGCGGCTGAAGTGGGCTTCGCGCCCTTGTCCAGCAACAGTCGCAAGATCGCATGCGCGCGATGGGCCGCCGCATGCGCGAGCGGCGAATGCCACAGCACATGTCCTTCCCAATCGCCGCTCAGTCCATTGATCGATTGGCTGCCGGGTGCTGCCATCAGCTGCGTGGTGGCATGTACACGCAGGGCTTGGGGCGGGTTTTCTGGCAGGTCATCATCCGTCAGCTCTCCGGCATAGTAGCCAGTGCATTCCACGCTGGCATTGGCCCCGCGCCCGAGCAGCCAGCACACTGCCTCGACCTGTCCCCACCACACTGCTTCCAGCAGCGGTGTCGCCTTCGTGACCGGATGCTTGAACTCAAGGCAGCCGGGATGCTGATCGAGCAGCGCCTCGAGCTGGCGCAGGTCGCCGCGTTGCAGCGCCGCGCTGATCTGCTCGCGCGCAGCCCGGGTCTGCACCTTGTTGACCGACCCGTTGGCCGGCCCGTTGTCCATCCGGCGGCGCTTGACCACCGGCTCGGTCGATTCCTCGTCGACAGAGTCATCCTGTGAGGCACTGTCCACGCTGGAATCGTCGCTGTCAATGCCGCCCACCTGCATTGCATCGTCGTCATCGCGCGGGCGCTTGCGGGAGTGCATGGCGATTCCGGCGGCAGGCGAACCCGTGCCGTCTTCTGCAACAGTGCCCGGTACCGGAACGGGAACGACTGGATGATTTTCATGGCCCGTACCTGGTCGCGTACCTGGTCTCGTACCAGAGATTGCATTGGCGTCACCGTTGCCATTCGTATTTGTACTTGTACTTGTACTGAGGGTCACATCGAAGCGAGCAGAAGTCGCAGTCGGCAGGCTCATGGCAAGGTCTCTCTTGAAAAGTCGATAACAATCAAGCGCCCTGAGTAGCCATTCTTCGTGCCGTGTTCTGGCGAACGATTACCGCCCGATAAGCCGAATTTCAGATTAATCCAACGCTACGGCGGCCCAACTGGCCCGCTTTTTCCCCTCTGTTTTGCCCATCCCGGTGACAGGCACCTTCCTACAATCTCCCTCAACCCGATAGCGTGCGCGCGATACCGCCGCCCTTCCCACCGAACGACAAAACCGATGGCTGAAAATTTCCTCTCTCAGGAAGAAGTCGATGTGCTGCTGCGCGGCGTGTCCGGCGACGCCGAAGAGGCGCCGCAGGATTCTGAAACGCCCGGCGTACGCACCTACAACCTCGCCACGCAGGAACGCATCGTGCGCGGCCGCATGCCGACGCTCGAGATCATCAACGAGCGTTTCGCGCGCCTGTTCCGCATCGGCCTGTTCAATTTCCTGCGCCGTACCGCCGAAGTCTCGGTCGGCCCGGTGCGCGTGTCGAAGTACAGCGAATTCATCCGCAACCTGGTGGTACCGACCAACCTGAACCTGGTGCACTGCAAGCCCTTGCGCGGCACGGCGCTGATGGTGATCGACCCCAACCTCGTGTTCCTGATGATCGACAACCTGTTTGGTGGCGACGGTCGCTTTCATACGCGCGTCGAAGGCCGCGATTTCACGCAGACCGAGCAGCGCATCATCCAGCGCGTGCTGGAGATCTGGTTCGAGACTTATCGCAAATCATGGGAGCCGGTGCATCCGCTGGAGTTCGAATACATCCGCTCCGAGATGAACACCCAGTTCGCCAACATCGCCACGCCGAATGAAGTGGTGGTGTCGACCACCTTCACCGTCGAGCTTGGCTCGCAATCGGGCGAGATGCATGTCTGCATGCCCTATTCCATGATCGAGCCCATCCGCGACCTGCTGACTTCCAGTCTGCAGGGCGAGACGCTGGAAATGGACCAGCGCTGGATCAAGCTGCTGAAGCAGCAGATACAGACCGCCGAAGTCGAGCTGGTGGTCGACCTCGGCAACATCCGCATGACCCTGGCTGACGTGATGCAGATGCGCGCCGGCGATGTGATCAGCCTCGACATTGCCGACACGCTGGAGGCGAAGGTCGCCGGCGTGCCGGTGATGCTCTGCACCCACGGCCAGCTCAATGGCCAGTATGCGATTCGCGTGCAGGAGTTGCTGCCGGCCGCCCATCAGGAAAACCTGCAAGGAGATGAACATGACGAGCATGCTTGACCCCGAGAACAGCGCCACGGTCGACGACTGGAGCGCCGCGCTGGCCGAGCAGGCCGCCGCCGAAGGCCCTGCGGTCGCCGCCGCCCCTGTCGAAAAGGCCGCGTTCCGCGACTTCACGGCCAATGGCAGCAGCGTGCAGAAGAACGACATCGACTTCATCCTCGACATCCCGGTGCAGCTGACCGTGGAGCTGGGCCGCACCAAAATCGCGATCAAGAACCTGCTGCAGCTGGCGCAGGGCTCGGTGGTGGAACTCGATGGCCTGGCCGGCGAGCCCATGGATGTGCTGGTCAATGGCTGCCTGATCGCGCAGGGCGAAGTGGTGGTCGTCAATGACAAGTTCGGCATCCGCCTGACGGACATCGTCACGCCGTCGGAACGCATCCGCAAGCTGAACAAGTAAGCACCCATCAAGCGCCTTTGACCAATGCCGCCGGCGGGATTTTCCGCAGGCGACAGGCAGGAGAGATTTCATGTTGCAGGTTACTTTCGGGCTGCTGCTCGTGCTGGGAATGATAGTCGGCCTTGCATGGGCTGTCGCCCGTCTCGGCCGCTTGCGCCCGACGTCGAATGCGACGGTGCGCGTGATCGCTGCCGCTTCGGTCGGCCCGCGCGAACGCGTGGCCGTGGTCGAAGTCGCCGGCCAATGGCTGGTGCTGGGCGTGGCGCCGGGCAGCGTGAACCTGCTCGACAGGACACTGCCGCAAGCTGCGGGGGCACGGGATGTGGCCAGCATGCATGCGGATACGCTGGCAGCATCGGCAGCAGCGGCGACCCTGCCCCCGCTGCCACCGTTCGCCGCCTGGCTGCAGCGTGCGCTGCGCCGCAAGCAGGATTCATGATGCGCAGCCTGCTCCTTCGATCGATGCGCGCTGCGGTACCCGTACTGCCCGCGCTGCTGCTGATGCCGCTGGCCGCACAAGCCGAGCCGGGCATCACCGCCTTCAGTACCTCGCCGGCCGCGGGCGGCGGCACCAATTACTCGCTGTCGCTGCAGACCTTGCTGTTCATGACGGCGCTCGGCTTCCTGCCGGCGGTGCTGCTGATGATGACCAGTTTCACCCGCATCGTCATCGTGCTGTCGCTGCTGCGGCAGGCACTGGGCACGCAGCATGCGCCGCCCAACCAGGTGATCGTCGGACTGTCGCTGTTCCTGTCCTTCTTCGTGATGGGTCCGACGCTGGACAAGGTCTATGCCGACGCCTGGCAGCCGCTGCAGGAAAACCGGATCTCGATGCCGGAAGCGCTCGACAAGGGTGCAGCGCCGCTCAAGCAATTCATGATGGCGCAGACCCGCGCCTCCGACCTCGCGCTCTACGTACAGCTGTCCGGCAGCCCGGCGCTCGAAGGCCCGGAGCAGGTGCCGCTGCGCCTGCTGGTACCGGCCTTCATCACCTCGGAACTGAAGACGGCATTCCAGATCGGCTTTGCGATCTTCATCCCCTTCCTGATCATCGACATGGTGGTGGCCAGCGTGCTGATGGCGCTGGGCATGATGATGGTGTCGCCGGCCATCGTCGCGCTGCCGTTCAAGCTGATCCTGTTCGTGCTGGTGGATGGCTGGGCGCTGCTGGTCGGCTCGCTGGCGCAGAGCTTTGTCACTTGAGGGCAAACCATGACACCTGAATCCGTGATGACCCAGGGCCGGCTGGCCATGGAAACCTTGCTGATGGTGGCCGGCCCGCTGCTGCTGGTGGCGCTGGCGATCGGCCTCGTGGTCAGCATCTTCCAGGCCGCGACCCAGATCAACGAAGCCACGCTGTCCTTCATTCCCAAACTGGTCGGCATCATGCTGGCCATCGTGATCGGCGGCCCGTGGATGCTGACCGTGCTGCTGGACTTCATGCGCCGTACGCTGACCGGCATCCCGGCAATGGTCGGCTGAGAACCGGTCCTCAGGCAAGTCTCCAAACCCGTATTCCCCATCGATGTTTTCCGTCACCAGCGCTCAGCTCAATGCATGGATGGTCATACTGCTGTGGCCGGCTGCGCGCATCCTGGCGATGATCACGGTCGCGCCGCTGTTCGGGCACAGCAGCATACCGGCCACGGTCAAGGTCGGGCTGGGCTTGCTGCTGTCGGTGGCGATCGCACCCGGCCTGCCGCCCATGCCCGATGTGGCGCCCTTCTCCGGCGACGGCCTGCTGGTGCTGGTGCAGCAGATGCTGATCGGCTTCGCGCTCGGCTTTGCGATGCGGCTGGTGTTCGCGGCCGTCGAACTGGCGGGTGAATTGGCCGCGCTCAGCATGGGCTTGTCCTTCTCCACGTTCTTCGACCCCCTGAGCCAGTCGCAGGCCTCGTCGGTCAGCCAGTTCTTCGGCTGGCTGGCGCTGATGGTCTTCGTGTCCTCCAACCTGCACCTCGCGCTGCTGGCCACGCTGGCCAAGAGCTTTTCCGCCCTGCCGATATCGGCCACGCCGTTGGGCATGGGCCCGTTCCGGATGCTCGCCACCTACGGCGGGCAGGTGTTCGCGCTCGGCCTGCAACTGGCCTTGCCCATCATTGCTGCGCTGCTGGTGACCAACCTCGCGCTCGGCATCCTGAACAAGGCCGCGCCGTCACTGAACCTGTTCGGCATCGGCTTTCCGGTCACGCTGGGAGCCGGCTTCCTGATGATCTCCGTCGTGCTGCCCTATCTGTCGGCACCGCTGCTGGCGGCGACGGAACAGGCGCTCACCCGGATGAGCGGCGCACTGGCCGGTGCCGGCTGACACCGGCTGCCGCATTGCGTCGCCGATGCACTAAGGGCGTGCCGGCGAGGGCCGCCGAGACACGCAGCTTCAATGACCGGGAATCCCTCCCGCGACTGAACTCACCCGAAAGGCTGCGCCATGTCCATCCCGCGCATGACTGCCCGCACCGACAAACCCGCGCCGCCGCGCGAGCTGGCCGATGACGACGCCGCGGCTGCCCACGTGGCCGAGCCCAAGGAACGGCGCAAAGCCGGCGACGAGGCCCATGCGGATAACTACCTGCATGTGGTGTACCTGAGCGGCGGCAAAGACCTCGAACACACCAATACGCACGTCGTCAACGCGCTCGAAAGGCACGGCCTGCGGCATGCCGCGGTGATTGCCCATGCCGCGATGGGCGACTCCCCCGAAGCGCGCAAGCACATCCTGCTGGAACAAGTACGCACGCTGTTCCGGCAAGGCCTGGTCGGCCCCGATACGCGCGTGATCGTGCAATTGCACGGCGACGACGATCCCGACGGCTTCAACCTGTCGGCCAAAGGCGTGATCGACAAACTACCCTGGGAAGAGCTGCGCGCCACGCTGCGGCATCCGACCAGAGATGAGACCTGGAGTGGCGACGTCCTCCTCGGCTTTTGCGAAGCCGGGGTGCTGGACAAGTCGCTGCCCACCGACGAAGGCAATTACTTCCTGCTGTGCGGCAAGAAGTCGCTGGCCTCGGGCGCGCTGCGCGAACAGCTGACGTCCCTGTTTGATTTCGTGGCCTCGCATGTACGCAAGAAGCATCGCATGCCCAGCAGCGACAAGACCTGGCAATTCCTGACCCAGATCACCGGTGAAAACATACGCCGTGTGGATGCGCTCGGCATTACCCGCACCAAGGCCGGGGAAGTCTATGTCCGCAAGCCCCGCCCCGGCGAGACGGGCAAGCGCGCGATGGCAGCGGCCCATGCACGGCAGCCATCGCAAATGCTGATCTCGAAACTGGTGCATGGCAGCGCCGCCAGCGTTGCGAAGGTCTTGCGCGAGCATGGCAAGCAGGCGATCAGGGACGCGCTGATGAATGACGTGCCGCCACTGTCATGGCTGGCCCTGTCCGACCGCGATACCGAGGAGAAGGCCGCGCTGCTGTTTGCGATCGGCCAGACGAATATCTCGCTGGGCGAGAGCAGCTTGCTGCACCTGGCCTGCCTGCGCGACCACGACGCCATGTTGCGGGCCCTGCTCAAGCAGGGCGTCGACGCCGACCTGCGCGACGAGCGCGGACAGACCGCCTTGCATGTGGCGGCGACTTCAGGTCACCTGCGGCTGGCGGAGATGCTGCTCGACTTTGGCGCGCAATCCGGCATCAAGGATGCCGATGGCAAGACAGCGCTGTATTACGCCGAACGCGGCGGGCATATCGAACTGGCGGCGCTGTTGCGCAAGAAGCAGGCCGCTCACCGGAAATCAGATCAGTGAGAACAGCGACAGCTGCGACACGGACTTGAAGGACTTCATCGCCGCTTCCAGCGTGGTCTGCTGCTGGCTGAACTGGCTGATGGCCTGCGTGTAATCCACATCCTGCAAGGTCGACTTGGCTTGCGAATACTCGATGTCGCGCGCCGAACCGGCCGTGTCGAGCGCATCGATTTCCTTTTGCTGTGCGCCGACGGTGGCGCGTGCCGACAGCACGCGGTCGAGCAAGGTGTCGAGCGAATTGCCGGCGGCCGAGGTCGCATTCGCCAGCGCCGCCTGCGCGGCTGGCGTAGCGGTCGATGACTTCAGTGCATCGGACCAGCTGCGCAATGTGGTGAAGATATCCTGCACCGTGCCCGGCGCGGCAGCGGTGCCGGTATCGATGGCCTCGAACAACTGTTCGCCGCTCACCGAGGTGCTGACACGGCGGCTCACATCCACCTGCAGCATGCGCTGCCCGCCATCGCCCTGGAAACTGGCGCCGGTGGCCGTCTTCACATAGGGGACGGTGCCGGCCTGGAAGCCCGAGAACAGGTAATTGCCCATGCTGTCCTTGCTGTTGGCCAGCGACAGCAAATGTTCGAACTTGCTGTCGAGTTCGGTCGCAATAAAGCCGCGCTGCGTATCATCGAGCGTGCCGTTGCCGGCCTGAACCATCAGCGTCTTCAGGTCCTGCGTCAGTTCATCGATGCCGGTCAGTACGCCTTCCTGTTCACGGAGCGCATTGCCCGCATTGATGCGGTTGGTCGCGAATTGCTGGTTCATCGCCTGCCCCTGCTCGAGGTTCAGCACCTGCGATGCACCAATGGGATCGTCGGCCGGCGACAGGATGCGGCGCCCGGTCGATATCTGTTGCTGGGTCTTCACCAGGTTCGACTGCAACTCGGTGATGCGTGCCTGTCCGGATGCGTACAAGGTGTTGGTGCTGATTCTCATGATCTGTCTTCCCTATCCCTGTCAATGGCCGAGCTGCAGCAGGATGTCGAACAGCTGACCGGCGGCCTGCATCAACTTGCCTGCGGCCTGGTAAGCCTGCTGGTAGCGCATCATGTTGGCGGCCTCTTCGTCGAGGTTGACGCCCGACTCGCCCTGCTGTACCGCGACCGCCTGCGTGAAGAAGGTGCCGGCTGCGGCGCTGGTGACTTCCAGCTCGCGCGTCTTGTTGCCGACATCGGCCACCAGCATCGCGTAAGCGCCCTGGAAATGCGCGCTCTTGCCGCCTATGGTCATCGTGCGCTGCAAGTCGGCCATCAATGCCGCATTGCGCGCATCGCCGACGCCGCCGGTATTGGCGGCGATGCTGAAGCGGTCGCCATTGGACGGCGCACCTGACAATGTCACCTGGATGCCGTTGAAGCTGTAGCTGGCATCGGTCACGAAGGGGATCGTCGCGCCGGCAGCATAGGTGGTGGCCACGCCATTGGCCGTGACCGTCACCGGCACGGCCGGGAAGCCGCTCAGCTGGCTGCCGACGCTGGCATACTGCAGCGTGACCGGGGCGGTGATATTGGCGGGCACGAAGCTCGCATCGACCGTGCCGGCGCTGATGGTGCCGGTGCCGGTATTGGTCGCCATCGACTGCGCGCGCAGCGGGGCGGCCGCTGCCAGCGCAGCGACATCCCTGATCAGGACCTTCAGGCCGCTCGCACCGCCCGCGGTGGGCCGGACCATGAATTCATCGCCGGTGGCCGGCGTGCCGGCAAGCGAAAGCCGCAGTCCGTCGATGTCCTGTGGCAGGCTCGCATAGCTGGTGTCGGTGTTGTCGGACAGGCGCGTCACATGATAGTTGCTGCCATCGAAACGCACGCGGTAATCGCTGGTGCTCAGTTGCGAACTGTCCTGCAGCACCGCGCTCACCTGCCCGGTGCCGGTATTGTCGCGGCTGGCCGTCACTTGCGGCGATGGCAGGCGGAACAGATCGGTGCCCATCGCACCGGTCGCGGTCTGCCCCAGCCGGTGCTGTGCATTGACGGTGTCACCCAGCACGATGGCGATCCGGCCCAGCGCATTCTGCGTCGGATCCAGGGTTTGCGAACGGAATTCGAACAGGCCGCCAAGCCGGCCGCCCGGCAACGCACTCTCGGCCAGTATGCTGGTCTTGCCCTTGGCAACATAGGCCACCACGGTACGGTTGCTGTCGGTCGGGGAACTGGTCGCCGCCAGCGCATAGGCCTTGTCGCCGACGACCAGTGGCTGGCCGTTGCCGATGAAGACATTGCTGCTGTTCCCCTGCGAGACCACGGTCACCCGCACTTCCTTGCCGAGCTCGGCGATCAGCTGGTCGCGCTGGTCCATCAGGTCATTCGGCGGACGGCCTTGTGCGGCGGTGGTGGCTTTCTCGATCGCGTCGTTGAGCTGGCCGATCTGGCGTGCATACGCATTGATGGAGGCAACGCTGGCTTCGATCTGGCCATTGACGCCGGCACGCATGTCGGTCAGCTGCGTATCCAGGCCGTTGAATCGGGCGGCCAGCGATTCCGACGATGACAGCAAGGCTTGCCGCGATGCCGCGTCATTCGGCTGCGCGGCCAGGTTCTGCACGCTCTTGAAGAAGTCCTGCAAGGCCGGCGACACGCCGGCCGACGGATCGGCCAGCAGGTTGTCGATGCGCTTGATCTGCGAATAATAGGTATCGAGGCTGCTCTTGTTGATTTGTGCGGACAGCACCTGGCCGGACAGGAACTCGCTGTAGACGCGGCGTACACCGACGACTTCAGTGCCCTTGCCGACGAAGCCGTAGCCGCTGTTCTGGCCGGCGACGGCGCCCTGTTCGACGATTTGTCGCGAATAGCCGGGCGTGGCCGAGTTGGCAATATTGTGGCCGGTGATGGCAAGCCCGACTTGCGCGGCTGCCAGCGCGCTCTGGCCGATGGAAAGTATGCTGGTCGTCATGAGGGTGCCTGCGCTGTCCTGGTTGCGCCGTCAATCAAGTGAGGGAAGCGGCATGCCACGCATGCATCCGGCCCTCACACCGGTTACGGCCGGCGCCGAAAAATGTTTAAGCGTCGGCGCTGGCATGGATGTCCCGCAAGCTGGCGTCAGACGCGTGCGATCACGCGCGACAACTTCTGCGCGTAGCGCGGGTCGGTCGCGTAACCGGCCCTCTGCAATCCCTGCGCAAAGCCGTTTGCATCCGACGCCGATGCCACCACCTCGCGGTAGCGCGGGCTGCGGGTCAGAGTCCTGGCGTAATCGGCGAAGGCATCGGCATAGGAGTCATACGCGCGGAAGCGCTCGATCCGCTTCTGCGCCACGCCATTCACGTATTCGGTCGTTGCCACTTCGGTGGTCTTGCCCTTCCAGCTGGCGCCGGCCTTGATGCCGAAGATGTTGTGTGAATTGCTGCCGTCGGCATTGCGAATCTCGCGCCGGCCCCAGCCGCTCTCCAGCGCCGCGTGCGCGACCATGAAGCGCGACGGAATGCCGGTAGCGGCGCTGACCTTCTCTGCATGCGACAGCAGCTTGTCGATGAAGCCGCGCTTGACTGAGGTCTTGCCTGCGGTGTCCGCTGCGGTGGTGCTGGTGGTGCTGGTGGCGTCGGCGGTGCTTGTGGCGTTGGCGTTGGCGTTGGCGGTGCTGGTGGCGCTGGTGGTGGTGCTGGTGGTGGTGCTGGTGGTGCTGGTGGTATTGGCCGCCGCTGTTTCGGGAACGGCCACACCCTTGGGCGTCATCTGCCGCACCAGCACATCGGCCAGGCCGATGCCGCGCGAGGCCAGCGCCTTCGCATACTGCTGGTCGAGCATGCCTTGCATCATCTTGCCCTGCTCGCTGTCCATCAGGCCTTCGGCCGGCGCGGCGTCGCGCATGCTCTTCATCACCATGTCGAGGAACAGTGCCTCGAACTGGGTCGCGGCCTTCTTCAGCGCCTCGGGCGAATTCGCGTGCGCAGCGTCGCGCAGGCCTCTCAGGCCGCTGGCGTCAAGGATGCCGGAACCCGGGTTCAGGCGGGTAACGGCGCTCGAATCGAGCACGACGCTTGCGCCGGCATTCGCAGTGGGATTCACGGCCATGGGCAGATCTCCGTCAGATGATCTCGAGTTCGGCGCGCAGGCTGCCGGCCGACTTCATCGCCTGCAGGATCACCAGCAGGTCTTGCGGCGTGACGCCGACGGCATTCAAAGCCTTCACCACGTCGGCCAGGTTGACGCCGGCCTGCAGCATCACCAGCTGGCCGCCATCTTTCCTGATCGCGATATCGGCCTTCTCGGTGACCACGGTCTGGCCCTGGCCGAAAGGATTCGGCTGGCTGATGACCGGCGTCGACGTGATCACGACCGACAGGTTGCCGTGCGCGATCGCACAGGGTTCGAGGGTCACCGACTGATTCATCACGATGGAGCCGGTGCGCGCATTGACAATCACTTTCGCCGGCGCTTTCGCGGTACCGATATCCAGTTCCTCGAGCGCCGCGAGGAAGGACACGCGCTGGCTGTCGCCGTCGGGCGCGCGCACATTGATGACACGGCCATTCTTTGCGCTGGCCATGCCGTCGCCAAAGATGCGGTTGATCGCGTTGACCACCCGCGCCGAGTTCGCGAAATCGGTCGTCTTCAGTTCCAGCGTGATGGTGTCGGCCTTGCCGAGCATGGTGGGCACTTCGCGCTCGACAGTGGCGCCGCCGCTGATGCGGCCGGCCAGCAGGTGGTTGATCTGGGTCTTGCTACCGCCGGCCGATGCGCCTGCGCCACCGACCAGCAGGTTACCCTGGGCCATCGCGTAGACGCGGTTGTCGGCGCCCTTCAGCGGCGTGAGCAGCAGCGTGCCGCCGCGCAGGCTTTTCGCATTGCCGATCGACGATACGGTGACGTCGATCTCCTGCCCCGGCTGCGCAAACGGCGGCAACACCGCCGTCACCATCACTGCGGCCACATTCTTCAGTTGCAGCTGCTGGCCGGGCGGAAGGTTGACGCCCATCTGCGTGAGCATCGATGCAATGCTCTGCACGGTGAACGGGGTCTGCGTGGTCTGGTCACCGGTGCCGTCGAGGCCGACCACGATGCCGTAGCCGGACAGCTGGTTGTTACGCACGCCTTGTATCGACGCCAGATCTTTCAGGCGCTCGGCCTGCGCATTCCAGGACATCAGGCCTGCCAGCAGCAGGACGAGGTAGCGGACCATGAAGGCACGGTGCAGCGGGTAGCGATGACGGCGGCCGATGCCATCAGCCACAGTGACGCCAAGGGAGCGCGAAATCAAGGGCAGCATGATCGTGTCCGTGTCAGAGCGGCAGGATGGACAGGAAGAAGCGCGCCAGCGCCGACTGGATTGCCGACCGGTCGAACTGCGAGTTGGTACGGTACTCGACGCGCATGTCGGCCACCAATGTCGACGGCACGGTATTGGTGCTGCTGATCGTGGCCGGATTGACGACGCCGGAGAAGCGGATGAATTCGGTGCTGCGGTCGAACGCGACCTGCTTCTCGCCGCGCACCTTCAGGTTCCCGTTCGGCAGCACCTCGACCACGGTGGCGGTGACGGTGCCGGTGAAGTTGTTGGCAGCGTTGGCCGCGGCCTTGTCCGAATTGCTGATACCGGACGCGCCCTCGAAACTCATGGGCACCACGGCCGACGGCATGGTCAGGTCGGCCTTGGCATCCTTGCTGGACGAACTGGCGACGTTCTTGCCGGCGCTGGTCTTTTCGGCGATGTTGATGATGAGCGTATCGCCGACCAGGCGCGCACGGCGGTCCTCGAACATGGGCCGGAAATTGTCGGCCGCATAGATCGCGCCATTCATTGCGGGAGTCATTGCGGCCTGTGATTTCGCTTGCTCCTGTTTCGACGGCGCAGGTTCGACGATGGAATCGGGTGCGACGCCGGCGCAGCCGGCAACCAGAGCGACCACGGTCGCCAGCGCGCCGCAGCCGACGGCGGTCAGCAGCACGCGCGTGGCGATCGCCGCCAGCGTGCGCACTTCAGGATGATGATGCGGATGCAGCGGATGGGCTGCCGCTGCAGCGGTGGCGGAAGATTGGCCTGCCATCTCAGCCCCCGCTTACAGCTGGCCCAGACGCTGCAGCATCTGGTCGGCGGTGTTGATCGCCTTGCTGTTGATTTCGTACGCGCGCTGGGTCTGGATCATGTTGACCAGTTCTTCGACCACGTTCACATTCGAGGTCTCGACATAGCCCTGCATCAGCACGCCGCTGCCGTTGGCGCCGGGGGTGACCGCATTCGGCTGGCCGGAAGCCGGGGAGTCGGCGAACAGGTTCTCGCCCTTGCTTTCGAGGCCGGCCGGATTCGCGAACTGTGCCAGCTGTATGCTGCCGACCTGCGTGTGCTGCGTCGAGCCCGGGGCCCTGATCGAGATGGTGCCGTCGCTGCCGATGGTCATGTCGGCGGCATTGGCCGGCACGGTGACGGCCGGCTGGATCGGGTAGCCGCTGGCAGTGACCAGCTGGCCTTCGGCATTCAATTGCAGCGAGCCGTCGCGCGTGTAGGCGGTGCTACCGTCCGGCATCAGCACCTGGAAGAAGCCCTGCCCCTGGATCGCGACATCCTTCGGGTTGCTGGTCTGCTGCAGGTTGCCTTGCGTGAAGAGACGCTCGGTGGCGACCGGACGCACGCCGGTGCCAAGCTGCATGCCGGAAGCCACTTGCGTCTGTTGCGACGACTGAGCGCCGGCAGCACGCGTGGTCTGGTACATCAGGTCCTCGAACACGGCACGCGAGCGCTTGAAGCCGCTGGTGCCGACGTTGGCAAGGTTGTTGGAGATGACGTCGAGCTGCGACTGTTGCGCGCTCAAGCCGGTCTTCGCAATCCACAGTGATTTCATCATGAGGGCTCTCCTTTACATGCTGCCTGCGGACATTGTGCGAGCGTCATTACGGATTCATTGAGAGGATCTGACTGGCTTTTGCCTCGTTGCTCTCGGCATTTTTCATGAGGCTCATTTGCAGGTCGAAGGCGCGCGACAGGGCGATCAGGTTCACCATCGCGTCGACGGCATTGACGTTGCTGGCCTCGATGCTGCCGGGCGCCAGCCTGACCATCGCATCGGCGCCGGGCACCTCGCCCGACCTGGTGCGGAACAGCCCGTCGTCGCCGCGCTGCAGGTCGGCCGGCGTCGGGTTGACAAGCCGGATGCGGCCGACTGCATTCGAGACGCCGCGCGCATCCATCACGCTGACGGTGCCGTCGGGCGCGATCGACGGCCGGCCCTCGGGCGGTACCGTGATCGGCCCGCCGTCGCCGGCCACGGCCAGCCCGCCCTGCCCCAGCAGTACGCCGCTGTCGCTGATGCTCAGGTTGCCGGCGCGGCTATAGACCTCGCTGCCATCAGTGGCCTGCAGCGCAATCCAGCCCTCGCCCTTGATCGCGACGTCGAGCGGATTGCCGGTCTGCTGCACCACACCCTGCGAAAAATCGCTGCCGGTGGTGGCATCCAGCACGAAGGCGCGCGTCGGCAACCCCTGCCCCTCGACCGGCACCGAACGGAAGCTGTCGAGCTGCGCCCGAAAGCCGGTGGTGCCAAGGTTGGCCAGGTTGTGCGCGGTGTTGGATTGCTGCTCCATCACCTGCTTGGCGCCGGTCATCGCCACGTAGATCATGCGGTCCATGGGGTCTCTCCCGAATCGGTCTCAGTCAAGGCTCAGGTCAGTGTGTCAGCCGTATCAGCGCAGGTTGACCAGGGTCTGCATCACCTGGTCCTGGGTCTTGATGGTCTGCGCGTTGGCCTGGTAGTTGCGCTGCGCGGTGATCATGTTGACCAGCTCGGCCGTCAGGTCGACGTTGGAGTCTTCGACCGCATTCGACTGCAGCGCGCCGAGGTTGCCGGACTCGGGCGCGCCCACCATCGGGCTGCCGGATTCGGAGGTTTCGGTCCACAGGTTGCCGCCCATGGGCTTGAGGCCATTCGGATTCGCGAATGCGGCCAGCACCACTTGTCCCAGCACGGCGGACTGGCCATTGGTGTAGCGGCCGGTGACAGTGCCGTCCGGGCCGACGCCGAAGCCGGACAAACGGCCCGAGGTGAAGCCATCCTGATCGAGCTTGTTCACCGAGAAGGTCGAGCCGAATTGCGTGGTGTTGGTGAAGTCGATGCCGACGACCAGCGTCGGCGTCGCGCCAGTGGTGACCGGGATCGACGCATTGATCGGCAGCGACGCCTGGCTGGCCGGGGTCAGCGCGCCATCGGTGCCGAAAGCCAGGCTACCGATCGCTGCGCCGCCGTTGATCAGGTTCTGGTCGGCGGCGGCATACACATCCCAGGCGCCGGCCGCCGTTTTCACGTAGAAGGTCTGCAGTACATGCGCATTGCCGAGCGAGTCGTATACCGACACCGAGGTTGCGTTGTTGTAGGTGGTCGGGTCATTGATGTCGAAAGGCGTCGTGGTCGGTATGCCCTGGCGCGAATCGAGGTTCAGCGACGCATCGACCGTCGTGGTGGTCTGCGGCGGCAGGTCCGAGGTACGAATGTTGATGTCGGCCGGCGCGCCGGTCGACAGGATGCCGCGGCTGTCGGCCACATAGCCTGTCAGCCGAGAGCCGGACGCATTGACGATGTAGCCCGATTTGTCGAGCTGGAACTGGCCGTTGCGCGCGTAGCTGATCGCGCCATTGGTGCTCATGCGGAAGAAGCCGCCGCCATTGATCGCGATGTCGAGCGGATTGTTGGATGCGGTCACATTACCCTGCGTGAATTGCTGTACGACTTCGGACAACTGGGTGCCGATGCCGATCTGCGAGGTGCCGGAGCCCGACAGCGACGCGGCATACACATCGGTGAAAATCGCCTGCGATTGCTTGAAGCCGACGGTGTTGGCGTTGGCGACGTTGTTGCCGATGGCCTCGAGGCTCTTCGACGAGGCCGACAGGCCGGAAAGTCCTTGTTGAAAGCTCATGCGCTGCTCCCTTGAAATCGGATGGGGGTGTGGGGGATGGTCGGTTTGAAAAGGCGGATGTGCGCTACCGGAATGGTTTGAGAGGCTCAGAGAATCTGGCGCACGTCGTTCATGGAGACGGAACCGGCACTGCCCGTCAGATTGAGTTTCGCGCCGCCGCTGCCGGTGGAGACGCTGATCACTTCGCCGAAGCCAAGCGCATTGGCGCCCACCTTCTGGCCGCCGCGCGTGGCGGAGACCTGGATCTGGTAATGGCCGTCGGGCGCGGTGGCGCCGGAAGCCGTCTTGCCGTCCCAGGTCAGTGCCACCGTGCCTTCGGGACGCGCGCCGAGGTCGAGCACGCGCACCGGATTGCCGGCGCCGTCGGCGATGGTCACTTGCACGCCATCGGCCGGGCCCGACAGTTCGGCGCCGAACACGGCCTTGCCGCCGCTGAGCGCCAGCGTGCTGCCCGGCACCAGCACGCCGTGGCCGATCATGCTGGCGGCCTGCAGCGATTGCGCGGCCTGGGTCGAGGCCATCATCGCCTGCATGGTGTTGTTGAGCTTGTCGATGCCGGTGACGGTCGACAGCTGTGCCAGCTGCGACGTGACCTGCGCGTTGTCGAGCGGGTTCAGCGGGTCCTGGTTCTTCATCTGCGTGACCAGCAGCGTCATGAAGCGGTCCTGCGCGGCATCGGCGCCGCTGGCGGCGCCGGCCTTGGGATTCATCGCGGAGAGCAATTCATTCGATGCGACGTTCTGCACGTTGGCTACTGTGGCCATAGGGGCTCCTTGTCCTTGCTGCGAAATGGTGAAGCGTGTTCGGCGATGCTTGTTCGATGGCGCTTGTCCGGTGCTGCATGCTCGACGGCAGGTGGCCGCGGGCGCGCAGTTTTTTTTCGCTTGCGCTAAATCTCTTTGGCCCGGACGCCGTTACTGGCCTATGGTCAAGGTCTTCTGCAGCAGCGACTTCGCCGCATTCAGCGTCTCGACGTTGTTCTGGTACGCGCGCGATGCGGAGATCATGTTCACCATCTCCTCGACCGGGTTCACGTTGGGCATCGCGACGTAGCCCTGCTCGTTGGCCAGCGGATGCTTGGGGTCGTACATCATGCGCGGCGGGTTCGGGTCGTCCACCACCCGCGTGACGGCCACGCCGGTGCTGCCGGCCTTGTCCACGGCCTGCGCGGCGAACACGACCTGCCTGGCCTTGTAGGCCTGGCCGTCGGGGCCGGTAGCGCTCTCGGCGTTGGCGATGTTGCTGGCGACGGTGTTCAGGCGCTGGCTCTGTGCCGCCATGCCGGAGGCGGCGACGTTGAAGATCGAGAAGAGTGACATCGTTATTGCCCCGTAATGGCCGCCAGCAGGCTCTTGAGCTTGCCGTTGACTGCGCTGACACTGGCTTCGTAGCGCACGGCGTTATCGGCGAATTGCGCGCGTTCGGCATCGAGCTCGACGCTGTTGCCATCGATACTGTCCTGCCTTGGCGTGCGATACAGCAGTTCGGCGCCGGACGCGGTGCTGCCTGCTGCGGAGGTGGAGGTCAGGTGCACAGGATGCGAGGCCAGCAGCGCTGCGCTCAGCGATGACGAGCTCGACATCATCAGCGGGCCGCCGGCCGCTGCCGATGCGGCGGCCTGCACACCGGGCGTGCCGCCCAGCGCCTGCACCAGCGCCTTCCTGAAATCGATGTCGCGCGCCTTGAAATTGGGCGTATCGGCGTTCGCGATATTCGAGGCCAGCACTTGCTGGCGCTCGGCGCGCAAGGCCAGCGCACTCTGGTGAAAGCGGAATTCGTTATCCAGCCTGTCGGTCATCCTCTGCTCCTGCCGGCGCAAAACCTTTGGCACCGGTGGAATGGATGATAGAAACGCACGCCCGACAAGCATCGACTGATCAGGCGCGCGATTCCCGTTCTGCTTTGTCTATTGCGCGCGCGGCATCTGGCGCAAGATCACGGCGTACCAAAGTCCCCTTGCCTGCGCGACGCCGCCATGAAGAGTGCAACCGACACAACGCCGATGAAGTTCCTGGTCATGACTTGCCTGATGCTGGCCATGGCATTCATGGCCTGTGCCGCGCAAGCGCAGCAGGCGATGAAACAGGACGGTCCGCGGCAGGACATCGGCGCGCTGAAATCGCTGGCCGAGGCTTTCCTGCTGGCGCAGGCATCCAACCTGCCCGGCACCGCCAGCGTGAAGCTGAAGGACCCGGACCCGCGATTGAACCTGCCCGCGTGCGCCGTCCCCGAGACCTGGATGCCGCAGGGCTCGAAGGCACTGGGCAAGACCTCGGTCGGCATTCGCTGCGCGCAGCCTGCATGGAACCTGTTGCTGCCGGCCACGGTCAGTGTCACGACCCGCTATGTGGCCAGCGCTGCGCCGCTGGCGCAGGGACAGAAGCTGGGCAGCGCTGACCTGGTGCTGCGCGAGGGCGACCTCGCCAGCCTGCCGCCCGGCGTGCTGACGGATCTCGCGCAGGCGCAGGGCCGCACGCTGCAGATGCCGCTGGCGGCGGGCATGCCGTTGTCGCGTACACAATTGAAGAGCCAGCCGGTGGTGCAGCAAGGCCAGCCAGTCAGGTTGGTTGCCAATGGCAATGGCTTCTCGGTATCGGGCGAGGGCCGCGCGCTGACCAGCGGCGCCGAGGGCGACCTGGTGCAGGCACGCACCGCCAGCGGCCAACTGGTGGCCGGGGTGGCGCAGGCCGATGGTGTGTTGTCGGTTCGTTATTGACGAAGGCCCGGTTGATGGGCAGCCTGTCTTCGACGATGCTCGCAACCGATGGGCAAACAGGTTTGCCAGGCCTGTTTGCCACCACGGTTGGCTAAACATCTGAAAAACCCTGCCGTTACCTGAATCAACCAACGATCCTGACAAGGAAAACGCGATGAAGATCGACGACTCAGCCAGCAGCGCCCACAAGCTGCCCCCGGTCACCGTCCCGGCGGGCAAGCCGGCCTCTACGAGCGAAGCGGCACCGGTGAAACCTGCCAAGGCCGACAAGGTCAGCCTGTCCGGCACCGCAAAGGCGGCCGCGGCCAGCAAGGAAGCGCCAATTGACGCGGCCAAGGTCGAGCGTGTCCGTGACGAGATTGCACGCGGCGAATTCCGTATCGATGCCGACCGCATTGCCGGCGACATGATTGCCGGCGCGCGCGAACTGATTGCGCAGAAGCGCTGATTTCTTGAATTCAGGAGTGCCCATGTCGCCCGCCGATCACCTGGACGCCGAGACCTCGGCCCTGCAATCGCTGCTGGCGGTGCTGCGTCAAGAGCAAACCCTGCTCGCCGCCGGCGACGCGGAAGCCCATACCTGCCTGCTGGAACACAAGGCGACCCAGGTCGCTGAACTGTCGCGGCTGGCCGACGAACGTCACCGCGCACTCGGCAGCATGGGATATCCGGCCAGCGAAGCGGGCATGCAGCACTGGCTGGCGCTGTCGCCCGATGGCACGCGTGCCGAATGGGCGGCACTGATGTCGGTGGCGCGCGCCGCGCATGAAACCAATCGGGTCAATGGGCTGTTGCTGGGCCAGCTGCAGTCACGCAACCGGCAGGCGCTGGCGGCGCTGGGACTGGGCGCGTCTTCCGGCCTGTATGGCGCCTCCGGCCAGGCCGAGCTCGCATTGCATGCGGCGCGCCCTGCCCGCGTGACCGGCTGAACGACGCCGCTGTCGATCTGCGCCGCTACTGAAGCACGCCTCTTCTGTCTTCTGACGAACGCCTCTTCCGAACGACGGGACTTGCTCCCCGGCTCCTGCTTTCCTCGGCGTTTTACTTCTTCGTCTTGCAGTCGGTATTGCCGTAGCGCTGCTGGCACAGGTTGCGCGCGCACTGCCGCACATAGGCATCGCGGCCGCCCTGGTTCAAGTCCACCATCCGCGGCTCATCGAAATACTCGATTGCCTTGCGCATGCCGGGCCTGCAGACGCTCTGGGTCTGCCTGATCGCACTGTTCTTGTCGCCGCTCTTGACCTCGGTCGTCTCGCAGACGGTCGAGCCATCCGGCACCATCACCTCCCGGCTGTTGCGAAACATCTGCTGCTGCATCACGACCGGATAGGTCTGCAGCGCAGGCCCGCGGCATTCATCGGCGGCGGCATGGTATTCGGGGGACGCGCAGGCGGCCAGCAGGCTGGCGGCCGCGAGTAACAGGGTCAGGCGGGGGGCATTCATGGGTCTCTCCGGAGAAATCGATCAGGCCTTACCTTTGTCTGGTAGCCATGCTAATCCGGACGTTCCCGAAAAGAACTTGCGAAATTGCAAGAGAATGTGTCTTCAGTGCACTGCCGTTGCGAGCGTGACGATCAGGTGCACGCGGCGGTTGCTGGCGCGGCCGGCCGGGGTGTCGTTGCTCGCCAGCGGCCGGGTGTCGCCGCGGCCGACGGCGCTCAGCCTGTCATTGCCTATGCCCTGCTCGGACAGACGGCGCGCAACCATCGCGGCGCGCATCGCCGACAGCTCCCAGTTGGAGCCGAAGTGCGGCGTGTGGATCGGCAGGCCGTCGGTGTGGCCTTCGACGGTGATGCTGCAGCTGCACGTCGCCAGCACGCCGGACAGCGCTGACAAGGCGGCCTCGGCTTGTGGCGCGAGGCGGGCGTCGGCGGTGGCAAACAGCAGTGTGGCGTCGATGTCGATGCCGACGCCGGCGGCTTCATGCACGATGCGCACGCGGTCGCTGCCGGTGATGCCGCTCATCGCGCCCTTCAACGCTGCGACCAGCTCACGGGTGCGTTCGTTGTTGTCTTCGTTGACGGCAGCGTCCTGGATTGTCGCCGATGCGCTACCGGGCGTGGCGCCGGCGGCCGATGACGAAGGCGTCGCCCTGCCCTGCTCACCCTTGCCCGGCCCGGCAGACCCCAGCGCCGTGCCCACCGACTGTGCCACCAGCTTCGCCTTCGCCAGATCGACCGACGCGCCCGCATACATCGCGGCAAACAAGGCCAGCAAGAGCGTGACGAAGTCCGACCACGACAGCAGCCAGCGGTCGGCCGACGGCAATGGCTCTTCAGCGCGCCGTTTCCGCATCGCGCTCTTCGCGGCGGCGCACGGCCGGCGCTTTTTGCGACCCGGCCGACGGCGCGACGCGTTCCTCGATCAGGTGTCCGGGCTCGCCGGAGGCGATCGCGACGATCGCGTCGGCCACCAGGTCACGCTCGTGCAATTCGATCGCCAGTTGCTCTTTCAATCGGTTTGCGATCGGCAGGAACACCAGGTTCGCCAAGCCGACGCCGTACAGCGTGGCGACGAAGGCCACCGCAATGCCGGGGCCGAGCTTGCCCGGATCGGACAACTGCTGCATCACCTGCACCAGCCCCAGCACCGCGCCGAGGATACCCATGGTCGGTGCGGTGCCGCCCGCAGTCTCCCACACCCGTATCGCCTGCCGGCGCTCCTGCTCGAAGGCATCGGTGTCGCGCGCGAGAATTTCGCCGATGCGCGATGGCGTCACGCCATCGACCAGCATGCGCAAGCCGCGCGCCACATAGGGGTCCTTCACCGAGTGCAAGGAGGCTTCCAGCGCCAGCGCACCGGAGCGTCGCATGATCGCGCCCCACTGCCGCACCAGGCGGCGGAATTCCGGCTCGGCCCGGTTCGGCTTGCCGAAGCCCTGCCTGAGCAGGCGCAGCGCGCGCCACAAGCGCGACGGCCCGCTCTGCAGCAGTACCGCGCCGAAGGTACCGGCGACCACCACCAGCAGGCCGGCCGGCTGCAGCAAGGCGGCCAGGTGGCCGCCATCTGCCCATTGCGCGCCGAAGATCGCGCCGACCGCAATGACGAGGCCGATCAGGCTGCGCCAGTCCATGCCTGTTCCTTCAGCGTCGCACGCAGGCGCGCGATGGCCTGGCTGTGCAGCTGGCACACGCGCGACGCCGACACGCCGAGCACGGCGCCGATTTCGGCGAGGTTCATCTGTTCCTGATAGAGCATGGCCATCAGCTGCTGCTCGCGCTCGGGCAAGTCGCCGATCGCATCGGCCAGCGCGCCGCGGAAATCGGACTCCAGCAATTGCGCCAGCGGGTCGTCGCTGTCGCTGCTGCAATGACGATCGAGGAAGTGCTCGCCGTAATCGTCGTCGTGGAAATCTTCGTAATACACCAGCTGGTGGCCCGCGCCGTCGGCCAGCAATTGCTGGTATTCGGTGACGCTGATCGCCAGCTGTCTGGCGACCTCGGCCTCGGTCGGCGAGCGATGCAGTGTCTGCTGTAGCTTGCCGATCGCGGACTCGATCTTGCGCATGTTCTGGCGCACGCTGCGCGGCAGCCAGTCGACGCTGCGCAGTTCGTCCAGCATCGCGCCGCGGATGCGCTGCACCGCATAGGTCTCGAACTGGTTGCCCTGCTCTTCATAACGGTTCATCGCATCGAGCAGGCCCATCATGCCAACCTGGATCAGGTCGTCGACTTCGACGTTGTCGGGCAAGCGCGCCTTCAGCTGGTGCGCGAGACGCTTGACCAGCGGCGTGTAGTTGTCCAGCAGTGGCCGGGCCGACGTTTTTCCCTGGGCGTTATACATGGCGGTTTCCTGAAAGAGTCGAGGAGGTCGCGGTGGCGGAACCCGAACGGCGCACCGGAGGCGGCGCGGTGATGGAACGCACCGGCAGCGCGAGATAGCGGCTGGCGGCGTGGAAAAGATTGGCGTGCACATGGCGCGCGCGCACAGGATCGACATCGGTCACCAGCAGCGACACGGTGCCGCGGCCGCACAGGCCCTTGAGCGCGCGCAGCATGTCGTAGGCATCGCGGATCGCAGCTTCGTTGCCGGACAGCTGGACCACGATCTCGCCGTCGGCCAGCATGGGCAGCGGCAGCTGGCCGTCGGCGTCGAGCTCGGCATTGACCAGCAGACGCACGCCCTCGGCGGCCAGCTGCTGCAACAGCTCGGCCAAAGCCGGCACATCGTCGCGCGCGCCGAGACGGCAATGGGCAATGCCTTCGGCATCGGCCGCGCGCGCCTGCTCCAGCGAAGCGCGACCCTGCGCAACGTCGAGCAGGCTGGGCCGTCCGTCGCAGGCGGTGGAGGGGGTGGCGGCTGTTTCCAGCACCATCACCGGATGGCCGCGACGGGCCATGCTGGCAGCCAGTCGATTGACCAGCGCCGGCTTGCGCTCGCGTCCATCCGCCGACAGCACCGTGCACAGCGCTGCCAGCGGCGAGGACATCAGCCGGCGCAGGCCGGCAGCCTGGTCGCGCAGGCCGGATTCGTGGGTGCTAGCCAACATGCACCTCCTGCAGCAGCGGGTCGCGCATCGCAGCGGTACTGTTGGCCGCCACCAGCGGCAGTTCGCCATTGGTGAGGCCGAAGATGCGCGGCTCGCGCGGCGGCGCGAAGGCGCGCTCGACCAGCTGGCGTTTGTCGGCGAGGTGCAAATCTTCCGGCACGCGCTGGCCGTCGGCAACGAAACTCAGCGGCAGCTTGTGGCGAATCGCCACATCGAGCGCGCCGCCGATGCCATTGGCTTCGTCGATCTTGGTGAACACGCAGCCGGCCAGTCCGTCGCCGCGGAAGGCCTGCACCACTTCATCGAGGGTCTCGACGGTGGACGTGGTGTTCAGGCACAGCAGGCGCTGCACGCGGCCGCCGCCGGCGGCCAGCATCGCGATCTGTTCGCCGACCATCTTGTCGCGCTGGCTGGCGCCGGCGGTGTCGATCAGCACGATGTGCTTGTGGCGCAGCTCTTCGAGCGCGATCTCGAGGTCGGACGCATCGCGTACCGAGTGCACCATCACGCCCAGCAGCTTGCCGTAGATGCGCAGCTGCTCGAAGGCGCCGATACGATAGCCATCGGTGGTGACCAGCGCGACGCGCGACGCGCCGTGGCGCGCGACACAGCGTGCGGCCAGCTTGGCGGTGGTGGTGGTCTTGCCGACGCCGGTCGGGCCGACCAGCGCGAACACGCCGCCCTGCTCCAGCAGACGGTCGTCGCTGTCGAGCACGGACAGGTTGCGCTGCAGGATTTCGCGCAGCCAGCCATCGCCCTGCGCTTCATTGTCCATCGCCGTTGGCGGCATGTGCTCGGCGAGATAGCGCGACAGGCCGGCCGAGAAGCCTGCGGCCAGCAGCGCGCGCAGCACGCGCGCGCGCGCCTCGGGCTGGCGGCCGCTCCAGGCCAGCGTGGCCAGCTGGGTTTCAAGCATGCCGCGCATCGAGCGCAGCTCGTCTTTCAGTTCATTGGTGAAGCCTTCCAGGGCCGGTACCGATGCAGCGACCGGTGCGGAAACCGATGCAGACACCGACGCAGATGCCGGGAACGCAGCTTGTGCTGCGGGAGCCGACGGGCCGAGGTCGGGCGACGGCGCGCCGCCGAAGGCGCCCAGCGTGGTGCCGGCCTGGTTGCGCGCATTCGCCTGCGCAAAGCGGGCGGCGATCTGCGCAGCTACCGGCGAAGGCGTCGAAGCTTGCGCAGGCTGCGATCCAGCCGAGGCAGCCGACGCAGCCGACGCAGCGGTCGCAACGGTTGGCGCAGCCATCGCCGAGGCCAGCGTTGCCGACGTGCGCGACGGCGTGCCCGTGGCAAGCGCATCCACCTCGTCGCCGGCCATCACCACCAGCTCGGCACCGCCATGGGCGCTGCGCGACGACAGCACGACGGCGTTATCGCCCAGCGCCTCGCGGGCCGCGCGCAAGGCTTCGCGCGGGGTCGGTGCATAGAATTTGAGGACATTCATTATTGGGCTCCAATCAGGCCAGTGACCCTGACCATGCGGGACTCGGGAACTTCAGCATGCGACAGCACCGCCAGCTGGGGCAGTGCGCGGCGCAGGAAACGGGACAGCAAGGGGCGCAGCGGCGCCGGCACCAGCAGCACGGGCGTCAGCCCCGACTGTTCCTGGCGCTTGACGGTCTTCTCGGCCTGCGCCGACAGCGTGTCGGCGAGGCCCGGCTCGATGGCGGCGCCGCCGGCTTGCAGCGCCGTCATCAGCACGCGCTCGAGCTGCGCATCGAGGGTGATGACGGAAAGCTCGGACGGCGCGGGGAACAGCTGCTGCACGATGGCGCGGCCCAGTGCGCCGCGCACCAGTTCGGTCAGCTCGGCCGGATCGCTGATGCGCGAGGCGTGCTCGCACAGCGTCTCGACGATGGTGCGCATGTCGCGGATGTGCACGCCTTCGGCCAGCAGGTTCTGCAGTACCTTCTGCAGCGCCGACAGCGACATCTGCTTGGGCACCAGGTCTTCGAGCAGCTTGGGCGTTTCCTTTTCGACGTGCTCGACGAGTTGCTGCACTTCGATGCGGCCCAGCAGCTCGGCGGCATGCTGGCTGACCAGGTGGTTCAGGTGGGTCGCGATCACGGTCGAGGCATCGACCACGGTGTAGCCGAGCGCCTGCGCATGCGCGCGCTGGCCCTCTTCGATCCAGACGGCCGGAAGTCCAAATGCGGGGTCGGTGGTCTTGCTGCCTTCGAGCGGGCCGCTGACCATGCCGGGGTCGATGGCGAGGAACTGGCTGGCATGCGCTTCGCCGGCGCCAATCTCGACGCCCTTGAGCGTGATGCGGTAGCCGCCGGGACGCAGTTCGAGGTTGTCGCGGATGTGGACCGGCGGCGCGAGGAAGCCGATGTCCTGCGCGAACTTGCGGCGCACGCCCTTGATGCGCTTGAGCAGTTCGCCGCCCTGCCCGGCATCGACCAGCGGAATCAGGCGGAAGCCCACTTCGAGGCCGAGCGCATCGACCGACATCACGTCCTGCCAGCCGGCTTCTTCGCTTTCGGCGGTGGCGACCGGTGCTGCCACCGGCTCTTGCTTCGCTTCCTTTGCGTTTTCAAGCCGGCGCTGTGCGGTGCGCGCGCCGAGTGCCAGCAGCACGGCCAGCAGCAGGAAAGGTACATGCGGCATGCCGGGCACAATGCCAAAGCCGCCGATGATGGCGGCCGTGATGCCCAGTACCTGCGGCTTGGCCAACAACTGGCCGACCAGCTGGCCACCGACATCCTGCTCATTGGCCACGCGTGACACCACAACACCGGCCGCAATCGAGATCACCAGCGACGGCACCTGCGCGACCAGGCCATCGCCGATGGCCAGCAGCGTGTAGTTCTTCAATGCGTCGGCAAAGGCCATGTCATGCTGCAGCAGGCCGACCACCAGGCCGCCGACCACGTTGACGACGGTGACGACGATGCCGGCCACCGCGTCGCCGCGCACGTATTTGCTGGCGCCATCCATCGCGCCATAGAACTCGGCTTCGCGCGACACTTCGGTGCGGCGCGCGCGGGCTTCGGCTTCGCCGATCAGGCCGGCATTCAGGTCGGCGTCGATCGCCATCTGCTTGCCCGGCATCGCATCCAGCGCAAAGCGCGCACCGACTTCGGCGATGCGGCCTGCGCCCTTGGTGACGACGGTGAAGTTGATGATCGTGAGGATCACGAACACGACGATACCGACCGTGTAGTTGCCGCCGATGAGGAAGTGGCCGAAGGCTTCGATCACCTGCCCGGCCGCCGCGGCGCCGGTATGGCCTTCGGTCAGCACCACGCGGGTCGATGCGACGTTCAGCGACAGGCGTAACATGGTCGACACCAGCAGCACCGCCGGGAAAGCCATGAAGTCCAGCGGCTTGACGGTGTACAGGCTGGTCATCAGGATGATGATGGACAGCGCGATGTTGAAGGAGAACAGCAGGTCGAGCGCAAAGGCCGGCAGCGGCAGCACCATCATCGCCAGCATCAGGATGATGAGCGCCGGCGCGGCCAGCGCCTGCGTGCCGCCGGTCTTCATCCATGCGGGCAGCGCGAAGCCGTTCATGCGTCACCTCCGGCCAGCGGGTCGCTGGCATCAGCGGTGCGCAGGTGCAGCGGGATATCCATGTCGGCCGGCACCTCGAGTTCGGTCGGGCGCTCGGCACGATGGCCTGCGCGCAGCTGGAACACCCATGCCAGTACTTGCGCGACGGCGGTGTAGAGTTTTTCGGGGATCGCTTCGCCCGGCTCGGCATGGCGATACAGCGCACGCGCCAGCGGCGGCGCTTCCAGCAGCGGCACCTTGTTGGCCGCTGCGATCTCGCGGATCTTCGCGGCCAGTTCGTCGGCGCCCTTGGCAACCACCACCGGTGCGGCATCGCGGCCTTCGCTGTACTTCAGCGCGACTGCAAAGTGCGTCGGGTTGGTGACCACGACATCGGCCTTCGGCACTTCGGCCATCATGCGGCGGCGGGCCATCTCGCGCTGCTGCGCGCGGATGCGTCCCTTGATCTCGGGGTTGCCTTCCTGTTCCTTGTGTTCCTGGCGAACTTCTTCGCGCGTCATCATCAACTTCTTCGCGTACTGCCAGCGCTGCCAGGGCACGTCGATGGCCGCGATCACGGCCAGCACGCCGGCCATCGCCGCAAACGCGACGAACATCACATGGCCGAGCTGGCTGTCGCCGCTGCCGGCCGGCACCACGGCCATGCCGACCAGCGCATCGGTCTGCCTGATCACGACCAGTGCGCCGACCACGCCCAGCAGCACCGCCTTGGCGACGGCCTTGCCGAGCTCGCCCAGCGCGTGGGTCGAAAACATGCGCGTGATGCCGGCGATCGGGTCGAGGCGATCGAAGCGCGGCAGGAAGGATTTGACGGAAAACAGCCAGCCGCCAACCAGCAGCGGCGCGCCGATCACGACGGCCAGCAGCACTGCAGCGAACGGCAGCAGTGCCCACAGCACGCGGCCGATCAGGTGGCCGCCATGCTCGAGCAGCAGGTACGGTTCAAAGGCGAGTTCGCGCGGGAAGGACAGACCTTCGCGCAGCATGCCGGACAGCTCGCCTTCGAGGCGGCTGCCCATCATCCACAGCAGCAGACCGCCGGCCAGCAGCGACGCGCAGGCCGCCAGTTCGCGCGAGCGCGGGATGTCGCCTTCTTCGCGCGCCTGTTCCAGCCGGCGTTGACTGGCGGGTTCGGTCTTTTCGAGGTCGCTTTCCTGTGCGGCCATTGACTGCTCCATGTGCCCGAAATAGGGGATGGAGCAATTATTCGATGGCTAGCCGGGTTGCCATGCCGCGAACAACGGGGGGAATCCGGGGCTGCTTGGCGCGATTCCGGATCGGCACCGGAATCGCAGCCTGCAGAGGTGAAAAGCGGGATTGAAATGTTGAGACGTCAAAGCGTTGAAGCTTTGACGGGTTGACGAATTGGCCTTTTAAAAGCCCAGGCTCTCCAGCAAGTCGTCCACTTGCTCCTGATCGGCCACTACATCGGTCTTGCCAGCCGGGTTGACCTGCGGACCGTTCAAGAGGCCGGTGTCACGCGAAGCTTCATGCGGCGAGAAGTCGATCAGCAACTGCACCAGCTGCGACTCGAGGCTGTGGCCCAGCTCGGTGACCTTCTTGATCACTTGTCCGGTCAGGTCCTGGAAGTCCTGTGCCATCATGATGTCGAGCAGGTGGCCGCGGGTGGCGGACGCCGCATCGCGAGTCTGTTCCAGATACGCCAGCGTGCGGCATTGCAGGTCGCAGGCCGACGGCAGACCGCGCTCGGAGAGCAAGGCTTGCCATTCCGCGATCAGCGCGCTGGCGCCCTGCTCCACCTGTTCCTGCAAGGGTGATGCGGCATCGGTGGCATTGAGCACGCGCTGCGCGGCTTGCTCGGTCATCTTCGCGACATACACCAGCCGGTCGCGGGCATTCGGAATTTCGTCGCGCGCAACGCGCTGCAACACCTTGTCGAGGCCCAGCTCGCGCAGGCTCTCGTGCAGGCTGCGGGTCAGCTGGCCCACGCGCAGCAGCAATTCGTCATGACGGCTCGCGTCGACCGCATCGGCATGCATCATCGTGGCACCCATGGTCAGGCCCCCGCTTTCTCGAGCTTCTCGAAAATCTTCGACAACTTTTCGTCCAGTGTCGCCGCCGTGAACGGCTTGACGACATAGCCGTTGGCACCGGCCTGTGCAGCGGCGATGATGTTTTCCTTCTTCGCCTCGGCCGTCACCATCAGCACCGGCAATTTGCCGATGGCCGTGTCGGCGCGGATATTCTTCAGCATTTCCAGCCCATCCATATTGGGCATGTTCCAGTCGGAGATGACGAAATCGAAGTTCTCGTTCTTCAGCTTGGACAGCGCCATTGCGCCGTCTTCGGCCTCGTCGACGTTGGCATAGCCGAGCTCTTTCAGCAGGTTGCGCACGATGCGGCGCATGGTGGAAAAGTCATCGACGACGAGGAATTTGGTCTTGGGGTCAGCCATGGGGCGCTCCTGAATAAATGAGATTGGCCGTCAATTCGTTTACGGCATCCGGGTCCGGCGATTGAATCCCGGCAGCTCGAAAGTCAAACACGCAGCGCGCGGCCCCCATCGCGGGCCAGCTGCTCCATCACCAGTCGCGGCAGCTGTACCAGCGGCGCGACTTCATGTACCGCTCCTACAGCGATCGCTTCGCGCGGCATGCCGAACACGACGCAAGTGGATTCGTCCTGCGCGAAATTGATCGCGCCGGCTTCGCGCATCTTCAGCATGCCGGCAGCGCCATCCTTGCCCATGCCGGTCAGGATCACGCCCAGTGCATTCTTGCCCGCACTGGCGGCTGCCGATTCGAACAGCACATCGACCGAAGGCCGGTGCCGGTTGACCGGCGGCCCCTGGTCCAGCGCCGTGACGTAGTTCGCGCCGCTGCGTGCCAGCAGCAGATGCGAATGGCCGGGCGCGAGATACGCGTGGCCGGGCAGCACACGGTCGCCGTGCTCGGCTTCCTTGACCGAGATGCGGCACAAGCTGTCGAGACGCTGCGCGAAGGAGCGCGTGAAACCTTCCGGCATGTGCTGGACGATCAGGATGCCGGGACAATCGGACGGCATCTGCTGCAGGAATTCGCGGATCGCCTCGGTGCCGCCGGTGGAGGCGCCGATGATGATCAGCTTTTCGCTGGAGCCGAATGGCGTGCGCAGCACAGGCATCGTGCGCGCGGACTCGGCGCCTTCCCCGTCTGCCACATCGACGATGCGCTGCCGGGCACGCACGCGCGCACGCGACGCGGTGCGGATCTTGTCGGCAATCAGGTCGGCATAGTCGCGCATGCCGGACTGGATGGAAATCTTGGGCTTGGCGACGAAGTCGACCGCGCCCAGTTCAAGTGCGCGCAGCGTCGTTTCCGAGCCGCGCTCCGTCAGCGACGACACCATGACGACCGGCATCGGCCGCAGGCGCATCAGCCGTTCGAGGAAGTCGAGGCCATCCATCTTCGGCATCTCGACATCGAGGGTCAGCACATCGGGATTGGTCTGGCGGATCATCTCGCGCGCCACCAGCGGGTCGGGCGCGACACCGACGACCTCCATGTCGGGCTGGTCGGTGACGATCTCGCGCAGTACGCTGCGGATCAACGCGGAGTCGTCAACGATCAGGACCTTGGTCTTGGGTGTGGACATGGGTGAGTCAATGACAAACGGGACTGTGGCAAGCGGAAATCAGGCGCGGGCAGCGGCCTCCGGCGCCGGATGCCGGAGGTGCTGCGCCTCGATCAGAACTCTTCCCACTCATCAGCGCCGCCACCGGCCGCGACCTTCTTCGGCGCGGCAGCCACGGCCCGAACGGCGGGCGCCGCGGCCGGTGCCTTCGCACGTTGCGGCATGGCGATCACGGTCGAGCTCGCTTTCTTCTTCGGCGTGCGGGCGAGGCCGCTGCCATGGCCCATGCCCGAGACGCGGAACACGCTGACAGTCTCGGTCAGATTGCCCGCCTGTTCCTGCAGGCTGTCGGCCGCCGCAGCCGCCTCTTCCACCAGCGCCGCATTCTGCTGGGTGACCTGGTCCATCTGCGTGATGGCCTGGTTGACCTGCTCGATGCCGGCGCTCTGCTCCTGGCTGGCTGCTGAAATTTCGGCGATGATGTCGGTGACGCGGCGCACGCTGGCCACCACTTCATCCATCGTGCTGCCGGCCTGCGCGACCAGTTTGCTGCCAGATTCGACCTTGTCGACCGAGTCGCCGATCAGGGACTTGATTTCCTTCGCAGCGGCAGCGGAACGCTGCGCAAGGCTACGTACTTCGGTGGCAACCACCGCAAAGCCGCGCCCCTGTTCGCCGGCACGCGCCGCTTCGACGGCGGCATTGAGCGCGAGGATATTGGTCTGGAAGGCGATGCCGTCGATGACGCCGATGATGTCGACGATCTTGCGCGCCGACTCATTGATCTGTTCCATCGTCTGCACGACTTCGGACACCACGACGCCACCGCGCTGCGCGACTTCGGACGCATTGATGGCCAGCTGGTTGGCCTGGCCGGCGTTCTCGGCGTTCTGGCGCACGGTCGAGGTCAGTTCTTCCATTGACGACGCGGTCTCTTCCAGCGACGACGCCTGCTGCTCGGTACGCGACGACAGGTCGAGGTTGCCAGCCGCGATCTGGCTCGATGCGGTGGCAATGGTGTCGGTGCCGTTGCGCACATTGCGCACGATGTCGGCCAGCTTTTCGCGCATGGTCTTCATTGCATACAACAAGCTGGTGGTGTCGCCCGGACGGGTGTCGATCTGCACATCCAGGTCGCCGGAGGCGATACGCGACGCTACTTCGACGGCGGTCGACGGTTCGCCACCCAGCTGCCGTGTCAGGCCGCGGGTAATGAACCAGGCAGCGGCGAAGCCGCACAGCACGGCGAAGACGCCGAGTGCAATCATCAGGTGCTGCGCGCTTTCATACGCAATCCGGGCATTGGCGCTGGCCTCTTGGGTCAGCTTTTCCTCCAGCACCGCAAGGTCAGCCAGCTCTTTCAGCAGGTTGCGCTGCACCGGACGGACTTCCTCGATCAGCACCTTGGTAGCCTCGGGCATCTTGTTTTGCAGGCCGAGATCGACGGCGCGATTGAAAGGTGCAGCCAGTGCGGCGTGCTGCTCATGCGCTTGCTTGAGCAGTGTGCGTTCGGCTTCCGTGGTGCTCGGATGCTCGAACAGGCGCTGCAGCTTTTCCTCGGCAGCAGCAAATTTATGCTCGCCATCCTTGATGCGATCGATCTCGGGCTGCATCTCGTGCATCTGCGTCAGCAGAACAACGTTACGGACGGCGATCATGCGGTCGAACACGCTGGCGCGCATGGCCATGATCTGCGCCACTTGCGCATTGTTCACGGCGGCAATCTGGTCAAGATTGGCCTGCATGGTCGCCATGCGGTTCAGGCCAAACAGCAGCGAAGCGACCAGGAAAACGAGGAGCAGTGCAAAGCCGGCGAACAGCCGGGTGCCTACTTTGAGATGGGAGAAGTTCATGGATGCTCCGAATGCAGATGCAATGGTTCAGTTATCGGGATCGACGGTGTGGCGGGCATGTCCGTCCTTGGGCCGAGCGGCGTTCTTTGCCTCAGGAGGTCAGGCTTTCGATCAAGCCCATCTCGGAGGACGACATCAGGCGGTCGATGTCGACCAGGATCAGCATGCGCTCGTCGAGCGTGCCCAGGCCAATCAGGTAATCGGTGTTGAAGGCCGTGCCCATTTCTGGCGCGGGGCGGATTTGCGACGGCGCCAGCGTGGTCACGTCGGACACGCTGTCGACTACCATGCCAACGACACGACCGCCAATGTTGAGGATGATGACGACGGTGAACTGGTCGTAGCTCGGCTCGCCCAGATTGAACTTGATGCGCATGTCAACGATGGGCACGATGATGCCGCGCAGGTTGACCACGCCTTTCAGGAAGTCCGGCGAATTGGCGATGCGGGTCACGGCTTCATAGCCGCGAATTTCCTGCACCTTCAGGATGTCGATGCCGTACTCCTCGCTGCCCAGCTTGAATGCCAGGAATTCGCGCGAGGCGGGATCGGTGGCCGACATGCTGTCGGGAGCGTCTAGAAGTTCAATGGACATGGTGGAATCCTGTGGATGGATAGGCGGCGACCGGATGTCGCTTTCCTGAGTGCCTTAACGGCAGCTTAGCGACAGATGTTCAGAGGGAATATGCTGATAAGAACCAGAATTGCGGGGCTGTTCGGCCATCAGGTCCCGCGCCAGAATTTGCGCATGACGGCGGCGATTTTCTGCGCGCCGTCGGCGACACTGCCCAGGCAACCTGTCTATCAACTCAATGCAGAAGGCGCACGACTGGCGCGCAGCAGCGTGCTGACGTCCAGGATCAACGCCACACTGCCATCGCCGAGGATGGTGGCGCCCGAGATGCCGGCCACCCGGCGGTAATTCGCCTCGAGGTTCTTGACCACCACTTGCTGCTGCCCGACCAGTTCATCGATCAGCAGCGCTGCCTTGTTGCCATCGGCTTCGAGGATCACGGCGATGCCGCGCGCGGCATCCTGCTGTCCGCTGGTCGAGAACAGCTGGCGCAATGACACCACCGGCAGGTATTCACCGCGCACGCGTATCACCTGCCCCTGGCCGGCGATATCGCTGATGTCCTGCGGACGTGGCTGCAGCGATTCGAGCACGTAGTTCAACGGCAGGATGTAGATTTCATCGCCGCTTCGCACCGACATGCCATCGAGGATGGCCAGCGTCAAGGGCAGCGCGATCGACACCGTGGTACCGACACCGGCCACGGAACGGATGTCGACCTGGCCGCCCAGCGCGGCGATGTTGCGCTTGACGACATCCATGCCGACGCCGCGGCCGGAGACATCGGTCACGGTCTCGGCGGTCGAGAAGCCGGGCGCGAAGATCAGTTGCCAGACGTCGCCATCGCTCATGTTGTCGGACACCGGCAGGCCTTGCTGGCGCGCCTTCGCAAGGATGCGCTCGCGCTTCAGGCCGCCGCCATCGTCCGATACTTCGATCACCACATGGCCGCCGCGGTGCATGGCCGACAGCGTCAGCCGGCCGGCGCCATCCTTGCCGGCAGCCTGGCGCACGGCGGGCAGTTCGATGCCATGGTCGATGCTGTTGCGGACCAGATGGGTCAGCGGGTCGATGATGCGTTCGATCAGTCCCTTGTCGAGTTCGGTGGCTGCGCCCTGCGTGACGAAGTCGACTTTCTTGCCCAGCTTGGCCGCGAGATCGCGCACCATGCGCGGGAAGCGCGAGAACACATAGTCCATGGGCATCATGCGAATGGACATCACGGCTTCCTGCAGGTGGCGGGTGTTGCGGGTCAGTTGGGACACGCCATTGAGCAGCTTTTCATGCAGCATCGGATCCAGCCCGTGCGTACGCTGCTCTATCATGGCTTGGGTGATCACGAGTTCGCCGACCAGGTTGATCAGCTGGTCCACTTTTTCGACCGAAACACGGATTGACGAGGATTCAGCGCCGGCGGCGGGCTTGTCGGCCTTCTCGGCCGGTTTCGCGACCTTCGCAGCGGATACGGTAGGCAGGTGGAAAATTTCGTAGGCTTGCTGTTCGCCGGACGCTGCGGACATTGCTGATGCTGCTGCCGATGCGGTCGCGCCATGGATGGCTTCGTGGGTGACTCCCGTCGTTGCGCCGGCCGTCGCTTCGGGGACGGCTGCAGCGGCTTCCATATCAGCGCCGCTGGCTGCAGGCGCAGTACTGGCCTCGCCCGTGCCTTCACTGATCTGCAATTGGTCCGGATCGACCACGAACGCGCATAGCGCGGTAATGTCGTCGATGGACTCGGCCGTCTCCAGCACGAAGACCTTGTGCCCGGCGGCGTCATCGATTATCGAAACGCGCCCGAGCAAGGCCAGCTCATCGGCCAGCGCCGCGCTGTCGCGAGCAGCGATCGCGGGCAGTACGATGCGCACACTGCGCTCGGCGCGCGATGCAGTCGCTGGCAGCGATCCGGCAGCGCCGGAGGCCAGCGCAATCGCAGAAGCGGCCACGCCGGCGCTGGCGGACACGCCCCCAGCCATCGCTTCCTGTTTGGACAGGACCTCCAGCCGCGCCAGCAGCGCATCGACTTCATGCTGTTCCACTTCGGCACCGTCACGATGCCCGCGCAGCAGCATCTGCAGCACATCCTTGGCTTGCAGGAAGCAGTCGATCTGCTCGGCGGTCAGCGCCATCTCGCCCTTGCGCAGACGGTCGAGCAGCGACTCCAGCACATGGGTGACGCCGGTCATGTCGGCCAGACCAAACGTGGCCGCGCCGCCCTTGATCGAATGGGCCACGCGGAAGATGGCATCGATGTCGGCCATGTCGAATGCAGCGGGATCGAGCCCCAGCAGCAGGCGCTCCTTCTCGGCCAACAGCTCTTCGGCTTCGTCGAAGAAGACCTGGAAAAATTGACTGATCTCGACGCTCATGCCGGCACTCCCGGTCCGATGCACTTGCCAACGACTTCCAGCAGGCGGTTGGGATCGAAGGGCTTGACCAGCCAGCCATTGGCGCCGGCCTCGCGTCCCTTGTTCTTCATCTCGGCGCTCGATTCGGTGGTCAGCATCAGGATCGGCACCTGCCGGTAGGCTGGCAATTCGCGCAGGCTGCGGATCAGCGTCAGGCCGTCCATGTTCGGCATGTTCTGGTCCGTCAGCACGAGGTCGAACTGCGTCGCCTTGGCCTTGGACAGGCCATCGATACCATCGATTGCATCGACGACCTGGTAGCCGCAGGTGCGCAGCGAGAAGGTCAGCATCTGCCGCAGTGAACCCGAGTCATCCACTGCCAGGATTTTCTTGCCCATGTGTTTCTCCGTGATACTTCTTGACGTTATTCAGAATTCAGAACAGTTCGATGCTGCCGCTTTCCATGTGCTGCTGCGGAACGCTGCGATTGACCATGCAGGCCGGGCGTCCTTCATCGCTGCCGATGTGCCGGCGCGCACTCGTGATCAACTGGCTGGCGATGTCCTCGAATTGCAGCGCCGTCAGCGCCGAGTCAAGGTGGGTGCTGGCAAGCCTGGCGAGGGCGATGCACTCGGGATTGTCGTGATCGGGCAGTGCCTGCTGGCGCGCCAGCGCTTCATGCGCACCGACGAAGCTGTGTGACAGCTTGGCAATCGCCTCTTTGAGCAGCAGCTCCAGTTGCACCAGGTCGTCGCGCAGTGCATCAGGCGTCGGACCGTAACGGGCATGGTTCATCGTGTTTCCCCCTTGATAGCGCCGGCGGGCGCAGTGGCAGCCATGCCAGCCCTGGCTGATGCCGCCGTGGCGGCAACGGCGGCACTGGCGGTGGCCTTGCCGGAGATGCCGGCGTTCAGATCCTGGCCGCCGTGCACATCCAGCGAGGCTTGCTCGCCGGTGATGGCTTGCTCGGCACGTTTGTTCATCACCACAATGCTGATGCGCCGATTGATCGGGTCGCGGGCGTCGTCCTTGTTCATCGGCACAGCCGACGACAAGCCGACCACGCGCAAGACTTTCGCGTCCTGCATGCCGCCCTGCACCAGTTCGCGCCGCGATGCGTTGGCACGGTCGGCCGACAATTCCCAGTTGCCATAGCCGCGCTCGCCATTGGCGAAGACGACGTTGTCCGTGTGTCCCGAGAGGCCGATGCGGTTGGGCACATCGTTCAGCATCCTGCCGATCTCGCGCAGGATGTCGCGCGTGTACGGTTGCAGCTGGGAGCTGGCGGTCGCGAACATGGGCCGGTTCTGTTCGTCCACCACCTGGATGCGCAATCCTTCGCTGGTGATGTCGAGCAGGATCTGCTTCTTGAACTGCCTGAGCATCGGGTTGGCGTCGATGGCGGCCTCAATCCTGGCCTTCAGCGCTTCGAGCTGGGCCTTCTCGCGCTTTTCGAGTTCCGTCTGCGCAGCCTTGATGTCGGGCACCTTGCGCACTTCGCCCTCTTTCTTCGTGGCGTCCTTGCCACCGCCCTTGATCACGCTGCTGCGCTCGGACACCGAGGGGCCGCCTTGCATCGCGACTTTCAGCGGCGTCTTGAAATAATCGGCGATGCCTTCGAGTTTGGCCTTGGAGGTCGAGCTGATCAGCCACATCAGCAGGAAAAAGGCCATCATTGCCGTCACGAAGTCGGCATACGCAATTTTCCAGGCGCCGCCATGGTGCCCGCCGCCCGTCTTCTTGACGCGCTTGATGACGATGGTGGACTTGTCGGCGGCAGCCATGTCAGCGGCTCTTTGCGTTCCTCAGGTGTTCTTCAAGCTCGGCGAACGCAGGACGTTCGGTCGAGTACAACACCTTGCGGCCGAATTCGACCGACAGTGCCGGTGCGCAGCCATGGAAGCTGGCCAGCAGCGCTGCCTTTATGCACTGGAGCATCTTGGTCGCCTCATTCGCCTTCTGCTCCAGCAGCGACGACAGCGGGCCGATGAAGCCGTAGGCCAGCAGGATGCCGAGGAAGGTACCGACCAGCGCGCGCGCGATCAGGATGCCGAGCTCTTCGGGTGGAATGCCGATCGATTCCATCGTGTGCACGACGCCCATCACGGCCGCCACGATGCCGAAGGCCGGCATCGCATCGCCAAGCTTGGCGATGCAGTGCGCGGGCACTTCGGCCTCGTGGTGGTGGGTGTCGATCTCGTTGTCCATCAAATTCTCGATCTGGAAGACGTCGATGTTCCCGGAGACCATGAGGCGCATGTAGTCGCAGATGAAGTCGATGGCATGGTGGTCGGCCTGGATGTTGGGGTAGTTCGCGAACAGCGCGCTTTCATACGGGTTCTCGATGTCACGCTCGATGGCCATCATGCCTTCCTTGCGGATCTTGCCGAGCAGCTCGGAAAGCAGTGCCAGCAGTTCAAGATAACGCGCCTGGGTGTAAGCCGATCCTTTGAACAGCGAGGGAATTGCCTTGAATGTGGCCTTGATGGACTTGCCGTTGTTACCGACGAAGAAGGCTCCTGCCGCAGCGCCGCCGATCATCAGCAGCTCGATGGGCTGGAACAAGGCAGCAAGGTGGCCGCCCGCCATCGCGAAGCCGCCGAAGACTGACGCGATGACGATGAGATAACCAAGGATGACCAGCACGATTTGCTCCCGATTCCGGTTGAGTGAAGAGACCTGAACCAGTTACGGCGCTTGGTGCGCGGGCATTAAGAGCCTCTGACAAAACGAGCATCGCGCAGCGATGCGGTCGCTGGCAAGGCGCGCCGCCGCAGACAGTGCAAGTCGTACGGCAAGACGGCGCAACGCCGCCAGCGGCGTCTTGTTAGTGGCTCAAAAAAAAGCAGCAGGGCCGGCGCTTTGCCGTTGCCCTGCCGCGGGACTGCTGCAGACGTATCAGATGGGGAATTCGGTGAAGCGCGCCAACTCAGGCAGCGACCGCTTCTTCGTGGTGTTCGACTTTCTTCTTCTTGCCGGCGCGCGAAGGCGGATGGCAAAGGCCGCAGCGATAGCCGCTATGCAGCTCGAAGGTATGGCTGACGAAGTGGCCGTGGCATTCGCGGCATTCGACCAGGGTCAGCATCTTGCTGTCGAAGAAGCGGACCAGCGTCCAGGCGCGGGTCAGCGACAGCAGCGGCTCTTCGCCTGCGGCCGGTGGCATCTGTTCGAGGTAGAGCCGGTACGCCTTGATCACGGCCTCGATGCCGGACACTTGCGCATGGCGCACCAGGTGCTGGTAGACGTTCACGAAGATCGACGCATGGATGTTCGGCTGCCAGGTGACGAACCAGTCGGTCGAGAACGGCAGCATGCCCTTGGGCGGCGACACGCCGCGCAGTTCCTTGTAGAGCTTCAGCAGGCGTTCGCGTGAGAGCGTCGTTTCGGTCTCGAGCAGCTGCAGGCGCGCGCCCAGTTCGATCAGCTCGATCGCCAGCTTGATCTGGCGTCCCTCGGATACCACGCTCTTGTTGCCCATGTCCGTCTCCTGCGATGCGTTTTTTGCTTGACAGTTTTTAGTGCGCGATCAGGCGATCTCTTCGACCGGCTGCGCTGCCATCAGGATGGTGGCGTGCGCCTGCGACAGCGAACGCTCCTTCGAGTGGCTGGTCAGCATGCCCAGTACGGCACTGTCGTCGAAACGGAAGCGGGCCAGCATCATGGTGCTCGAAGCGAGCTTGACGACCTGGGCCGGCGACAGTTGGTCGATCAGGTCGGCCAGTTCGGCGCTGATGCCAAGACGGAAGATCGCAGTAGCACGATCGGCACGCACCAGCTGTTGCGCCAGCATCAGGTAGTTCAGGTTGGCGTCGCGAATGTCTGCCAGCATATCGTTCATGTTCATGATCTTCTCCTTGTGGGGGAATTCGTTGCAGGCCTCGTCCTGTGGAATGAATTCTCCTGCGAGCCGTGTTTCCGAGAAATCGGCGTGAAACGGTATTTTTCGTGAGCGCCGCACTGTCGCGCTTGTCGGTGTTTGTCTTACAAACGCGGCGGAAGGAGGAGCCTGGTCGGGTTTACGGCAGGAGAAACGGCGGATTTAGGGGGAACGCAAAATTTTTTTCGCGCTTTTTTCACGCTGCTGGCGAGCGGGCATGACAGTTCGTCAAGGTCCGCACTTGCCACGACGCGTGCCCTGGCAGGCACGCGCCGGAACTTTCAGAGTTCGTAGCTGTCTCGTTCGCCGGCCAGAACCTGCTCGACCAGCTTGCGCGACAGGTTGGGCGCCATCAGCTCGATGAAGGTGTACACATAGCTGCGCAGGTAAGCACCTTCCTTCAACGCCACGCGCGACAGGTTCATGCCGAACAGCTGGCCCGCAGGAATGGCCTTCAGGCCGGTGTCACGGTTGGCGTTGAAGGCCAGCCCGGCAATGATGCCCACGCCCATGCCGAGCTCGACATAGGTCTTGATGACGTCGGCATCGATCGCTTCGAGCACCACGTCGGGCTTGAGGCCGCGGCGCTGGAAGGCGAGGTCGATCTTGTTGCGGCCGGCGAAGGCCGCGTCATAGGTGATGAGCGGGAAAGTCGCCAGTTCTTCCAGCGTCAGCGTCTTGGCCTGCGCCAGCGGATGCGAGGGCGGCACCACAACCATGTGCTCCCACTGGAAGCATGGCAGCGACACCAGACCGTCGATGTCGGCGATGGCTTCGGTGGCGATCGCGAGGTCGGCCTGGTCGTTCAGGACCATCTCGGCCACCTGCTTCGGGTTGCCCTGCAACAGTGACAGCCGCACCTTGGGGAATTTCTGCGAAAACGCCTGGACCACGGTCGGTAGCGAGTAGCGCGCCTGCGTGTGGGTGGTGGCAATGGTGAAGCTGCCCGCGTCCTGCGACGCGAACTCCTTGCCGATGCGCTTCAAGCCCTCGATCTCCTGCAGGATGGTTTCGACCGACTTCAGCACCTGCTTGCCCGGCTCGGTCAGGCCGCGGATGCGCTTGCCGTGACGGGTGAAGATATCGATGCCGAGCTCTTCCTCGAGTTCGATGATGGCCTTGGACACGCCCGGTTGCGAGGTGAACAAGGCCTTGGCGGCTTCGGTCAGGTTGAAGTTCTGGCGGACGGCTTCCCGTACGAAACGGAACTGGTGAAGGTTCATGGCCTGTTGTCTTTCCGCAATTTTGGCTGCTTTTAGGCATTTTTACGCGGACTTACCCGGCATTGCCCGCGCATTAGCCCTGCCGGCATCCGCGTTTTCAGCGCACTTCGTTGCCTGTCATGAAACGATCAATGGCGCTTGCTGCCGCTTCATGCTGCGCCGGTCTGCTTATATATCTGAAACGCATATAAGCAAATAAGAGTTCTGTTGTTTGGAATAAGGGGGAAGTTTATTACTATCCGGCGTTCTTCGCGCGAGGTTTTATGACTTTGACTTATGTAGCATCTGGTTTTGCCGTCGGCCTGCTGGTGGGCCTGACGGGCGTCGGCGGCGGTTCGCTGATGACGCCGCTGTTGACCCTGCTGTTTGGCATCAACCCGGCCGTTGCGGTCGGCACCGACCTCGCCTTTGCATCGGTCACCAAGAGCGCCGGCACCCTGACCCACCGGCTGCGCAACACCGTCCACTGGGACATCGTCAAGCGCCTGTGCTGGGGCGCGCTGCCGGCAGCGCTGCTGGCCACGCTCGCGCTCAAGCAATTCGGTGCGCTCGACAAGAATGTCACGCAGATCATCCGCTACACGATCGCGTTCTCGGTGAGCCTGACGGCCATCGCCATCATCTTCCGCGGCCGCATGCAGGCCTGGATGATGTCGCACCCGAGCCGCCAGCTGCATGGCCGTGCGCAGGCCGTCGCGACCATCGTCGCGGGCGCAGTCATCGGCGTGCTGGTCACGGTATCGTCGATCGGCGCCGGCGCCGTCGGCGCCACCATCCTCGTGCTGCTCTACCCTAAACTGTCGCCCGCCGAAATCGCCGGTACCGATATCGCCTATGCAGTGCCGCTGACAGCCATCGCCGCCGTCGGCCACTGGTGGCTCGGCTCGATCAACTGGGAATTGCTGGGCACACTGCTGCTCGGCTCCCTGCCCGGCATCACGCTTGGCTCCTATGCCGCGCGTGCGGTGCCCGAAAAATTCCTGCGCGGCCTGCTCGCCACCACGCTGACTGCGGTGGCTGCCAAGCTCGTGCTGTAAGAGATCTATAAAAGGAAGACCATGTATCGCTACGACCAATACGACCACCAGATCGTCAAGGAACGCGTCGCACAATTCAAGGGCCAGGTGGAGCGCCGCCTGTCCGGCGAATTGACCGAGGACGAATTCCGCCCGCTGCGTTTGCAAAATGGCCTCTACATGCAGCGCCATGCGTACATGCTGCGCGTGGCCGTGCCGTATGGCCTGCTGTCGTCGAAGCAGATGCGCATGTTCGCGCACATCGCGCGCAAGTATGACCGCGGCTATGGCCACTTCACGACCCGCCAGAACATCCAGTACAACTGGATCGAGCTCGAGCAGACCCCGGCCATCCTGGCTGACCTCGCGTCGGTCGAGATGCATGCGATCCAGACCTCGGGCAACTGCATCCGCAACACCACGACCGACCAGTTCGCCGGCGTCGCCGCTGACGAGCTGGAAGATCCGCGCGCCTTCATCGAGATTCTGCGCCAGTGGAGCACCTTCCATCCGGAATTCGCGTGGCTGCCCCGCAAGTTCAAGATCGCCGTCAATGCCGCCGCCGAAGACCGTGCGGCCGTGAAGGTGCATGACATCGGCCTGAACCTGGTGAAGAACGATGCCGGCGAACTGGGCTTCCAGGTGCTGGTGGGTGGTGGCCTCGGCCGCACCCCGATCATTGGCAGCGTGATCCGCGAATTCCTGCCGTGGCAGCACCTGCTGACCTATGTCGAAGCGATCATGCGCGTGTACAACCAGTACGGCCGTCGCGACAACAAGTACAAGGCGCGCATCAAGATTCTGGTCAAGGCACTGGGCGTCGAAGAATTCACGCGCCAGGTCGAGGCCGAATGGGCCGACCTGAAGGACAGCGAGAGCACCCTCACCGCCGAGGAAGTGGCGCGCGTCGCGTCCTACTTCGCGCCGCCGGCCTACGAGACCCTGACCGACAGCGATGCGCTGCTGCAGCAGCAGCGCGCCGAGAACAAGGCGTTCTCGAACTGGCTGGGCCGCAACGTCAAGCCGCACAAGGTGCCGGGCTATGCGATCGTCACGCTGTCGCTGAAAAAGACCGGCACGCCGCCGGGCGATGCGACCGCCGAGCAGATGGACTTTGTCGCCGATCTGTCCGATCGTTACAGCTTCGGTGAACTGCGCGTCACGCACGAACAGAACCTGGTGCTGCCGGACGTGAAGCAGTCCGACCTGCTGGCGCTGTTCCTGGAGGCGAAGGCACACGGCCTCGCGACCCCGAACCTGGGCCTCTTGACCGACATGATCTGCTGCCCGGGCGGCGATTTCTGCTCGCTGGCGAATGCGAAGTCGATCCCGATCGCGGAAGCGATCTCGGAGCGCTTCGACAACCTCGACTTCCAGCATGACATCGGCGACATCGACCTCAATATCTCGGGTTGCATCAATGCCTGCGGTCACCATCACATCGGCAACATCGGCGTACTGGGCGTGGACAAGGATGGCTCCGAGTGGTACCAGGTCTCGATCGGCGGTCGCCAGGGCAATGACAGCCAGGTTGGCAAGATCATCGGTCCGTCGTTCTCGGCCGGCCAGATGCCGGAAGTGATCGGCCGCCTGCTCGAAGTCTATGTGCGCGAACGCCACGAAGACGAGCGCTTCATCGACACCTTCGACCGCATCGGCGTCGAACCTTTCAAGACTCACGTGTATGCGACCCCGATCACGGGTCAGGCGTACCAGGCAGGAGAAGACGCATATGCGTAAGATCATCAAGGACAAGGCCATCGTCAGCGACGACTGGAACCTCTTCAAACTGGCCGAAGGCGAAACGGCTGACGGCGTTGCCGTCCCGGCCGGCAAGCAGATCGTGCCGCTGGCTGTGTGGCTGGCGCAAAAGACGACGCTGGCAGCGCGCGCCGGCGAGATCGGCGTCTGGCTGGCCAGCGACGAGCGCCCCGAGCAATTGAAGGAAGATGCGGCGTCGCTGCCGTTGATCGCCGTCGACTTCCCGACCTTCGCCGACGGTCGCGGCTATTCGATCGCATACAACCTGCGCGCCCGCCTCGGCTACACCGGTGAAGTACGTGCCGTTGGTGACGTGCTGCGCGACCAGTTGTTCTACATGTCGCGCGTCGGCTTCAATGCCTTCGCGACGCGTGAAGACCGCTCGATCGAGGATGCGCTGAAGGGCCTGTCCGATTTCTCGGACGCCTACCAGACCTCGTGGGACCAGAAGACGCCGCTGTTCCGCCGCTTCGCCCGTCCCGCTGCGCAGGAAGCATGATGAGCACCGCTGAAATCAACACCGGCACTGCCACCGTCGACGCGGCGCATTTCGAGACCGTGCTCGCCGATGCGAAGGCGACATTGGCACGCATCGCGGCCGAGTTCTCGCCGGCCGTGTTCGCTTCCAGCCTCGCGGCCGAGGACATGGTGCTGGCCGACCTGATCCTGCGCGCGAAGCTGCCGATCACGATCTTCACGCTCGAGACCGGTCGACTGCATGCGGAGACGCTGGGCATGGTCGACCGCATCCGCGAGACCTATGGCTATGAGGTCGTGCTGTACAAGCCCGAGCAAGCTGCCGTCGACGCCTACGTGTCGGCCAATGGCCTGAACGCATTCTACGACAGCGTCGAGATGCGCAAGGAATGCTGCCGCATCCGCAAGGTCGAGCCGCTGAACCGCGCACTGGCCGGCAACAAGGCCTGGATCACGGGCCAGCGCCGTGCGCAGTCGACCACGCGCTCGGAACTGGCGGTGCAGGAAGACGATGCCGCACACGGCATGCAGAAGTTCAATCCGCTGGCTGACTGGACGGAAGCCGAAGTCTGGCATTACCTGAAGAGCAATCAGGTTCCGTATAATCCGCTGCATGACAAGGGCTATCCGTCGATCGGCTGCGAGCCCTGCACCCGTGCCATCCAACCGGGCGAAGACGTCCGTGCCGGTCGCTGGTGGTGGGAGAATCCCGAATCGAAGGAATGCGGGCTGCACGTCGTCGACGGCAAGCTGATTCGCATCAAGTCGGCCTGATTGCCCCGGCGCCTGAAGCTCATCGCGCCCCTGGCTAACATCCGCTGGAAAAACCCGCTGGAAAACACTATGAATACCGCTGTAGACAATACCCATTTCATCGATGCCGCGAGCAATCGCCACCTCGACTGGCTGGAATCCGAGTCCATCCACATCATGCGCGAAGTGGCTGCCGAGTGCGGCAACCCGGCGCTGCTGTTCTCGGGCGGCAAGGACTCCGTGGTCCTGCTGCGCATCGCCGAGAAGGCTTTCCGCCCCGGTAAATTCCCGTTCCCGCTGGTGCACATCGACACCGGCCACAACTTCCCGGAAGTGATCGCGTTCCGCGACCGTCGCGTGGCCGAACTGGGCGAGCGCCTGATCGTCGGCTCGGTCGAGAATTCGATCAAGCGCGGCACCGTGCGCCTGCGTAATCCGGACACCGATTCGCGCAATGCAGCGCAAGCCGTGACGCTTCTCGAGACCATCGCCGAGCACAAGTTCGACGCCTGCATCGGCGGCGCGCGCCGCGATGAAGAGAAGGCCCGTGCGAAAGAGCGCATCTTCTCGTTCCGCGACGACTTCGGCCAATGGAACCCGAAGGCGCAGCGCCCCGAGCTGTGGGACCTGTATAACACCCGCGTGCACCCGGGCGAGAACATGCGCGTGTTCCCGATCTCGAACTGGACCGAACTCGACGTCTGGCAGTACATCGCCCGTGAAAAACTAGCACTGCCGAACATCTACTTCGCGCACCAGCGTGAAGTCATCCCGCGCAATGGCCTGCTGGTGCCGGTCACGCCGCTGACGCCGCCGAAGGAAGGCGAGACTGTCGAGACTCAGACCGTGCGCTTCCGTACCGTCGGCGACATCTCCTGCACCTGCCCGGTGTCGTCGGATGCCGCAACCGTCGAGGCCATTATCGCCGAGACCGCGGTTACCCAGATCACTGAACGTGGCGCGACCCGCATGGACGACCAGACGTCCGAAGCGTCGATGGAAAAGCGCAAGAAAGAAGGATATTTCTAAATGAACGCCGTAGTAGACCAGAACCACGCCGCCGCTGACCAACTCGACCGCGGCCTGCTGCGCTTCATCACCGCCGGGTCGGTGGACGATGGCAAGAGCACCCTGATCGGCCGCCTGCTGTTCGACAGCAAGGGCATCTTCGCCGACCAGCTGGACGCGATCTCGCGCGCCCGCCACAAGCGCACCGTTGGCGACATGATCGACCTCTCGCTGCTGACCGACGGCCTCGAGGCCGAGCGCGAGCAAGGCATCACCATCGACGTCGCTTACCGCTACTTTGCGACCCCGAAGCGCAAGTTCATCATTGCCGACGCACCGGGCCACGAGCAGTACACCCGCAACATGGTGACCGGCGCATCGACGGCCGACGCCGTGATCATCCTGGTCGACGTGTCGAAGGTGAAGATCGACGAGAGTGGCAAGGCTGAACTGCTGATCCAGACCAAGCGTCACTCGACGATTGCGCAACTGCTGCAGATCGAGCACGTGATCGTCGCCGTCAACAAGATGGATCTGGTCGATTACGACCAGCGCGTCTACGACTGCATCATCAAGGCCTACCGCGAGTTTGCCGCGGCGCTGGGCCTGAAGGACATCCACACCATCCCGATGTCGGCACTAGCCGGCGACAACGTCGTCGTTCGCAGCGACAAGATGGGCTGGTACCAAGGCCCGACGCTGATCGAGCTGCTGGAATCGCTGTCCGTCTACGACGACGAGCATGCTGCCGCGCTGCGCTTCCCGGTACAGCTGGTGGCGCGCCACAACGGCCACGAAGCGAATGACTTCCGCGGCTACATGGGCCGCATCGAAGCCGGCACCGTGAAGAAAGGCGACAAGGTCACCGTGCTACCGGCGGGCCAGACGGCCACCGTGAAGGACATCGTCACGCTCGACGGTTCGCTGGAGTCGGCCTCGGCCGGCAAGTCGGTCACCATCCTGCTCGAAGAGTACGTCGACATCTCGCGCGGCGACATGCTGGTCGCCTCCGATGCGCCGGCCACCGTTCTGAAGGATGTGAAGGCCGATGTCTGCTGGCTGTCCGAAGAGCCGCTGGACCTGCGCCGCAAGTACTGGCTGAAGCACACCACCCGCCAGGTGGCTGCGAAGGTGAAGTCCATCGACTCCCTGCTGGACATCAATACGCAGGAACGCCACGACGGTACCGAGCTCAAGCTCAACGGCATCGCCACGATCAGGCTCACCGTCCAGCAGCCGCTGGCGGCTGATGCGTATGACGCGATCCGCGCCACCGGCAGCTTCATCCTGATCGACGAAATCTCGCACCAGACCGTGGCTGCGGGCATGATCCGCCTCTGATCCCTTCCATGTCTGACCACCTTGCCCGACCTGCCCGCACACAACCGGGCAAGGTCTGGCTGGTTGGCGCCGGCCCCGGCGCTGCCGATCTTTTGACCGTACGCGCGGCCAGGCTGCTTGCCGAAGCCGATGTCGTGCTGCACGATGCGTTGGTCACGCCCGAGATCCTGGAACTGTGCCAGCACGCCGACCTGATCTCGGTCGGCAAGCGCAGCGGCCAGCGCTCGACTGCGCAAGCGCTGATCAACCAGCAGATCATTGAATGCGCATTCCGCTATGACCGCGTGGTGCGCCTGAAAGGCGGCGACCCGATGCTGTTCGGGCGCGCCGATGAAGAGCTGACCGCGCTTGAAGCGGCCGGTGTGCCGTATGACGTCGTCCCCGGCATCACCACGGCCTTCGCCGCCGCCGCTGCCATCCACCAGCCGCTGACCAAGCGCGGCGTCGCGCGCAATGTCGCTTTCTTCACCTCCACCACCGCCCCCGGCGAACCCGACCAGGCCTCTCTGCCGGGTTGCGATACGCTGGTGCAGTACATGGGCGGCGCGGAAGCCATTGCCACGGCCAAGCGACTGCTCGAAGCCGGCAAGCCGCCCGAGACTCCGGTGATCGCGGTGGAGAACGTCAGCCGCGCCGACCAGCGCGTGATGCGCATGGCCTTGTCCGACATGGTGAACGGCATCCCGGAATGCAAAGGTCCGGTGCTGGTGATGATCGGCGAGGCGCTGCGCAGCCGGTCCTGAGTACACCCTGCTCAAGGGCTTGCAGCGCGTCTTGCGCGCAAGCGAGTGTGTCAGTGCTGTCCAGCTGCAAACACGGCTTGTAGCGCATCTGCCGACAATACCGCCCCGCCCCACGCCTGCAGCTCAGCTTCAGAAGCAGATGCCAGTCTTTCTCGTGCCCAATCGGGCAACTCACCGAAACGCTGGGTCAGCAAGTGGGCCAGCAAGCGTGCCTGACCTTGCTGCATACCTTGCTGCATACCTTGCTGCATACCTTGCTGCATGCCTTGCTGCATGCCTTGCGCGATCCCATGCTCGACACCTTCTTCACGCGCAAGACGTTCGATAGAAATCACATAACGCATCGTCATTTCCTCCTCAGACGCTTCCAGAGTTTTCCGAAAAACCTGCTCCTGTTCTTTGGGCAGCCGCATCATCCAGTCAACTACCCCGAACAATTCGATCACTTTCTGCTTGTCCCAATCGTGCCGGTACAAGTCACGGACGATCTGCCATTTGGCCATGCACCTAGCTTGCGGATCTTCGGCCGTCGCACGGGTTGCCAGGTGGGCACGGGTGACGATCGCAAACGGGTTAGGACTGTCCACCAGCATCGCTTCACTGCCTGACCAGTCCAACAGCTTGGCGACGGGGAAGCGGATCCCCATCTGGCAGTCGAGCACGTCATAACCGAAGGCCGTCGGCCGCCAGTGCAGCTGATCATCGGCCAACACGGCCAGGCTGGCGACCGGTGTGCGGTAGCGATCGTAGAGCCGGTAGTTGTAGACAAACATGCGCTCGGCAAAGCTCGCTTGTGCACTGCCTTGTACTTCCAGATGGATGTACAGCCACTCTTGCTGGCCATCCTGTCCGCTCACTCGGACCAGCTTGTCGACGAAGCGCTTGCCAAGTTCGGCATCACGGACCACTTCGCGCAATTCCTGTTCAAGGAAGGCAATCGGCTGCGACCAGTCGATCCGAGCATGCGCGGCCGGAAAGTAAAAATGCAGGAAGTCGGCGAAGTAGCGCTCGATCGCTGCTTTCCAGGGACTGTCGTAGTCGTCGGCCACTCTGCACTCCCGCCGCGCCTGGGATGGGCGGCCAGCAAGAGGATCGCTTGCTAGCAATTGCAGCACCAGCTTATCGCGCTAGGAGAGCTGTCAAATGATTCAATGCCAGTGAGGGGCGGCAGAAATGTTGCGCCTAGATCGCACCAAGTCGTCACCTGCAAAGCCGGGCACAGGCCATTAATTGCCGCGAGAAGGAATTTGGTTACCTGATCTTGCGATTTCGGAACGAGCTGGGCTTGAGCATCGTAATCATCATCGTCATGGGTCAGTTTCTGAGCTACCGAAGCCGTTGTAGCCTTACGACCAGATTGTTTTCTACCAATGTTGTTGGAGATCGCCTACGTTTCGTCGCTCTGTGACTGCCGATACCTCACGCATTGGCTCAAAGACGACACAGGTCCCCGCTTGATCATGTTCTTTGCGAGATCCTTCTGCGAAAATCCTTCAATCCCAAGCGGGTGACCTAAGCTTGTACGCAAGACAACCTGAGGTTTCACCTTGGCACTTAGGCGTACCGGAGGTCACATGAACGGATTGATTGATCCACCAATAAATGACTGCCCCATCTCCCCAACGGGGGATGCATGGAACAGCTTTTTCATGAGCACACAGCGAGCATCGGACGACTTCATGAACGAGCGCAGAAGCCAAGAAGAGATACCGCGTGAAACGATCGAATGATTAGTCATGTTCTTGGCACGAACATCGTCATTCATCCCAGATCTCATGCTTAGGCCGATAGAAGGTTTACAAACCTCAAGCGAATAAGCCAGGCACATGGCTGTCACAGCCATTACCTTGTTCAATCTTTGTTCAGTCCAACATGATGAGGGCTGCGAACTCCAAAGGTTTGATTCTGATGATGATCAGATAAAGCCAGCGCGAACAGGACTGAACATGCTGTAGCCAAGCCAGCTAAATTCCGCAAATCGCATTGCCTTGAAGTGACGCAATCAAGCGACAGTTTTTGTATTGACCACAGCTTTTCAAAGCAACTTCGCAAGCACTCAATAAAAACTCGGAAAGCCATCAAGCAACTAGCGTCACCATCGCACTATCCATCGCAATAGCAACGCTGAGAAGTCTCAAACGCTAGCACCTTTGCCGCGAAATTTCTTTTCTGCTGAGGGAATGCAGACAGCAAATCAAATAAAAGCGTCAAGCATCAAGGTTTGGTGACAAAGGATCTTTACAGTCGACAGTCTGTCGACAAATAAAGCCATTACGCACGTCCGAATCCCGTCGCCGATAGAAGCAACCGGCGATCCGTGGCATTGGTACTTCTACAAACGAAAAGTTCGATCATCAAAGTGGAGGGCGAATTGAAAGCAGAATCAACCGCAAAAAATGCCGGGCTGCAAGCGCCACTCAGATCAATTTACGGCCGAAATCTGGATCTGAAACCGTATTACTGCATGAGCATCTTGCTGATTGTTGGAACGCTCGCGGTAAATCGATTTCTACTAGCGCCAACTTGGTCTGCTTCAGCGGCTGGAAAGCAACTCGTTGAATTCATTCTCCCCTTCTATCCAGGCCTGAGTGAGCTAAAAAACAATTGGGAAGGCTACACGCCGCAGTTGGGAGTTCTATTCAGTTCAATGTTCGCAAGTATGCCGATCCATTTTTTTCTTGGTCTCTGTGAATCTCTCAAATTAAATGAAGAGAATCTGAAAAAAATCGCATGCGATACCTCTTGGAAAAGGTTTCTGATCTCGTGCGCAATTTTTTTAATTGCATTGCTTATTCCGTTCTTCTCAACGCATGTGGATGGATACGGGAGAAGCATGCCATTTACAAACCAAGCGAGTGAAAATTTCGTCGTCCTGACTTACACATGGATCATGTTTTTCAGCCTCCCCTACTGCAATGGATTTCACTTGGGATTGTTTGTGCAAAAAATAAAGCACGCGAAACCAAAATCTAATTGAAGAAATGAAGGTCTGCGGACATGGAACAAGATAAAAAGCGGCAAGCCACAAATGAGCTACTAGAGCGCTTTATCTCTAACTATAAAAAAAATAGCTATTTTGGGGAATCGGGCAAGGCAAATTTGGCAGCCGATGTGGTTGGGACTGCAATCAGCGCGAAGTATAGCTACTTAGCCTATGTCGCCGGAGAAAAGGGCGCGATTCCAGGTCCTATAAGCTGGATTGGCATAGGTGTAGGGACGGTAATTAACGTCGCAACGGCCGGCGGAACAGACCATCCCGTTTGTACAGTCATTGGCGGAGTTGGCGGGGTAGCTGTAAGCCTCGGGATTCATGCGACACTAGCAGGAACTCTGGTTAGCCACGTAACTCAGTTTTTTGGAAATGCAGTAGTTGGACTTGAGGCGCAACGGATTATTACAAGCGCCTGCGAGGCCGTAGTCGAATACATCGATTCTGTCGAAGTGAAGTCTGGTGCAGCTAATGCGCCATCCAGCTTGAAAGGTACGGTGCCAGTTATTGCAATAAATCAGACTGATTTCAATAAGACAACTGCGTCCCAAAACACCTTACAAGAGACGGTGGCTTCCGTCATCAAATTTCGACCATCACCCGACTACCGCGGGACGGATGGCGCATATGTGGTGCTCAAGGGAGAAACGCTCTCCGGCATAGCAAAGCGCAATCAGGTTTCAGTCAACGACATACTCAAGGCCAATCCACAAATCGTCGATGCTGACAGTCTTCGAACCGGGCAAGTCATACGCTTACCGGAATCGGCGATTGACTTCAAATCCAGCTCGGGCCCGTCGCAAGGATTGCCATCGAACGAAAGGCAATCTGCTGCATTGCAGGAAGCACTCATCGCCTCTGCTGGCGAAACCGTGTCCATCGTCACAGAAAACTCCGGACGGATTGCAGTTCTGTCGGACCTTCGAAAGTCTGCCACGCTGATTGAAAACGATGGATCAGCTGGCGAGATTCCCATTGATGCGTATCAGGCATTTCTGCGAAAGCAAAGTGATTCCTATGCCGGATCGAGCCAGTTTGACCCTGATGCAGCGGATTATTTCTTCGACCTGCCATCAGGCATCGCAGGCATGGCGAACGGCAGCACTGGAGAAGCACTTTTCTGGTCAGAATCCGCCAGTATCTTAAGGAAGGACAATACGATCCTGCTCACTGATCGTGATCAGCGCGGGGTCTTCTATGATGATGAAGATAAATCGTGGCTGGCATTTGATTCAGAAAAGACCAATGCCGGGATATTGAAAAAGATTCAGCTTCGATCTGCCGATGATTCCGATCTTTCTTTCGAAGTTCTACAGGATGACAAGGGAAACACTCTTCGGCAAAAGCTGATCTCGAATTACGCTCCCGGCGCAAGGCTCGTGGCTGATTACGACAGCGAAGGTCGTCTGGTTGAAACAGAAAGCACGGAACGCCTCGATGCCACGATCCACCGGATCGTTCGGAAAGATGCTGATGGTTCACTGATTGAAACCAGAGTCGAGCAGGATATTGAAGTTCTGGAAAAGTCCTATCGACTCATTGATTCAGTCGACGCTCAAACAAATTCGCGGGTGCTCAAAGTCATTGATTCAGAAGGCAACGAGCAAAAATCTGATGTCAGCAGCCGCGTCTCAGAAGCAGCTGAGTCGAGTGCCAAAGCCAAGGATCAACTGCATTCCGACATCGCCGACTTCCTCACCGCTCTCCGCCAGAAAGACACCGCCGGCATCATCCTGTCCACCGCTCGCATCGCACTCGACTATGCGCGTTCGCAGGGAATGGTGACCACGCATTTCGATGGCATGGTCGCCGACGTCTCGAGCGGGCTGGCGCTGGTCAGCTCGCTGCGTTCTCTGCAATCCGGCGATGCTCTCGCCAAGGTCGGCGGCACGGTGGGGCTACTGAACAGCACAAACTATCTGGCGGCACGCTTCAACGGCACCGGCTACCTGAGCTCGGCCCAATCGGCCATGTTGTCGCAGATCGGTGCGATGCTGTCGATCGCCAATCTGGCTAACCTTGGCAAGATGATCGAGGCCGGGCAGATCGGATCGGCAGGCGCGACTGTCGTGTCGGCCATCAATGGCATCGGCTATCTTTCCAGCACCAGTTCCGCGCTGATGGGTTCGGGCGCTGTCGTTGCGATCAACCCTATCGTGATGGTTGTCGTGGCGTTCGCTCTGGACAGCTTCATGGCTGACGACCCGCCGCCCCCGCCTCCGCAAGGTACGGCGAGTTTCTACCGCGACGACTCCGGCGCTTTGCGCTACCGAATCAGCGAGTCGAATCCGCTGGGCGCCAGCATACTGCGGCGCGAGCTGGACCAGCTGATTCCCAAGCTGGAGCGCCTGCTGGCCGAGGCCAACGCCCATATCTCCACGCCTCAAAGCGCGCTGAGCCTGATCGCTTCGCGGATGCCGACGGTGCAAATCTCGGCCTGGCCGAGCCGGACTGACAACGGCGTCAACAATTACTTCTTCGTGCTGGCGCAAAAAGATCCTATGCGCGACGACCCTGCTTATGTCGCGATCTCCCGGCTGGATCTGGTCAAGCTGTACGGCGAAACGCTGGCACTGCCCGAGGCCCTGGTCCAGCAATGGGAAATCGATCATCTGCGCGCGAAGTTCGGTACGGACGAGAAGCACTGGCAAACCGAGGGCGAATGGCTGCGTGGGCGTAGTCCGGTCGAGAAGCAGCGCTCGCAGCTACAAGCAGAATTTGACCGCGCCAATGCGCACTGGGAAGCGGCGGCGAAAGTTGGCTTGATGCTGTCGAACTCTGACGACAGCCCTGCACAGCGGGGGAACGTGGCGGCGCAGGCCGTCGTGGCCGATCAGGTGGACATGGCGCGCGCTGCGATGGCCGCGGCAAAAGCGGCCGTCGACCAGTTCAATGTCGATCATCCGATCGATCCGAACGAGGCTGCCCGTGCGACTCCGGCGCAGGAACTTGATTTCGCGCGCCACCATGCCGCCCGTGAAACGGTCTCGCTGCAATGGCTGAAGCTGCTGGCGGTGGACCTTGGCAACGATGGCGTGCAAGTCATCGACCTGCCCGGCGATGTCGGCACCGACCTCGACAGCCTGCGCAACCAGCATGTGACCCGGTTCGACATTGATGGCGATGGCTTCCGTGAGGCCACGCAGTGGGTGGCGCCCGGCGATGCGATCCTTGGCATCGACCGTAGCAGTAATGGCCTGATCGACAATGGCAGCGAGCTTTTCAATGGTGCCGACACCCCGTTTGACCAGCACGGTCTGGCTTCATTGGCCTATTTCGACGCGAACGGCGATGGACAGATAACCCGGGAAGATCCTGCCTATCGGCAGCTGCGCCTCTGGTTTGACCTCGATGGCGATGGCAGCACCGGCCAGCTTGAGGTGTTCGACCTGCAGATGCGCTCGGTCGCACTCGGGCCGGATGCAGACACCGACAAGGCCCTGGCATCGTTGGCGGTGGAATCCATCGACCTTGCGACATCGACCTTGCGATTCGCTGACGGCAGCTACGCCCCTATCGCGCAACTGAACCTGCTTGCCCATACCGAGGGCATACAGCTTGCGATGGACGAGAGTACCGGCAACCTGAATGTCTTGCATGAGGATGGGTTGCGGGAGAATTTCATCACGCTGGTCGACGACATGACTGTGCTGATGGAGTTGCAGTCGCCAGCGCTGGCGTCGAGCCGGCGTGTCGAGCTGGAGGCGCTGGCGGCCCGCTATGGGCGGAACCCCAGATCGGCCGACTTTGCGAGCATCGTACAAGGCCTGCGCGCCAGCGGGCAGGCACTTGGCGCACAAGATACGGTGATCTATTTCGGTGATGACGATGTATGGGTCGATGGCAGCGTCCGGGAACGACTGGAACAATTACGGATCAGCTTCCGCAAGCTGGGCAATCCTTCAGGCAATCTGGGAGCGGACCCCCATCTTGCGCGCATCGGCGATCCGCCGCAGTCTCAGTCGTTGGGAGGCGTAGGTACATTCGATGATCGCTGGGTGCCAAGCCGAAAATTGGGCACCAGCGATATCAGCAGCGATGCGTCACCGGCCACTCCCGTATCGGACCAGGCGACTGAGCAGGCACCTGAACAGAGGGCAGATCCCACCGATGTCTACAGCCTGCTAGCAGTGACCAAGGGCGCGCAGGTTGGCGGGTTGGTCACGCAAACCGCTACCGTCAGCAGCGATCCGGCCCAGACTGCATCCACTTCGCAGGCGGCGCCGGTTTTCAGCACCGCGCAGCCGGTCGCTAGGCTGGCCGCACTGCATATCGCCACCGATGAAGACAATTCGGTCGGCTTCGGCTACCTGCAACTGGCGCAAGAAGCGCAGCTGGCATTGGCGGCCAGCGATCCCGAGATCCGGTTGCAAATGATTGGTGTGCGCAGCGCCAGCCATGGCAAGGTCACCATGGATGATCAGAGCGGCCGGATCAGCTTCACGCCCCAGCCGGATTTCAATGGCGACGCCAGCTTTGCCTATGTCCTGGCTGACCAGTATGGCCGCGTATACGAGCGCGAGGTGTCGATCAGGGTACAGCCGATCAACGATGCGCCGCGCACTTCCGGGGAGTCGATTGCATCCCTCGAAGACGTACCGCTTCTGATCGATACCGAGGTGCTGCTTGCAAATGATATGGATATCGAGGGTGACAGTCTCAGCGTGACCAGCATCGCGCGCGTGGCGCTTGGCCGGGCTGAATTGCTCGCCAATGGCATGATCCACTACACGCCGCCATCCGATCAGTATGGTGTCTCCGATACGCTTGAGTACATCGTTCGTGACAGTCGCGGCGCCAGTGCCGTTGCAAAAATCCGCATCGCGTTGACTGCCGTCGATGACGCTCCGTCCGTGGTTGCAGAACGCGTCATCAATGCGCGTGAGGACCAGGTTCTGAGGATCGCTCCTCACCTGCTGCTGCGCAATGATTTCGACGTAGATTCGGATGCTCGTCTTGGCTCCAAGCCCTTGAAGCTCACTGCCGTGGGATCGGCCGAGCACGGCAGCGTGCTCATGGAAGCCAGCGGCGAAGTCGTGTTCACGCCAGATGCGGATTTCAACGGCGAGGCCAGCTTCAGCTATACGGTGATAGATGACACCGGTCTGGCCACGACCGGGCGCGCTCTGGTCCGAATCGATCAAGTGAATGATGAACCCCAAGCCGCCGGCGAGCATATCGACAGCCGCGAGGATGAACGCCTGCTGATCGACTCGGCGCTGCTGCTGAAGAACGAGCTAGACATCGACATCGCACGCGGCGAGCCGCAGAAGCTTGCCGTGGTCGCGGTGGATCAGGCTGAGGGCGGGACTGTGACGCTCAAGGACGGGATGATCAGCTTCACCCCCGATGCCAACCGCACGGGGACCGCGAGCTTCCGTTACACGCTAAGCGATTGCGCCGGAGGCTTCGCTCAGGCCAAAGTTGACATTGCACTGGCTGCAGTCAACGACGCCCCCACTCTCCCGCAACTGCGCTTCGCCGCAATCGAAGACACGGAACTGGTGCTGCCCGCCTCGCGCCTGCTGGAAGGTGCGACCGATGTCGATAGCGATCAAAAGTCGCTCAAGCTGGTTGGCGTAGGTAACGCTGCCGGTGGAACGCTGGCCTGGTCGGGCGAGCAGTTGCGCTTCAAGCCAACAGCAGACTTCGCGGGAGCGGCAAGTTTTGAATACACGGTTGTCGATGATCAGGGCGCGAAATCAACGGCCATCGCCTGCATCGATGTGAATGGCGTCAACGATGCGCCCGTCCTGATGGCTGGCACTCGCTTCGAGCCGGCAGGAAATGAAGATCAGGAAATCCGTATTGCCGAGTCCGCGCTGGCAAAGATGTTCTGGGATGCCGACGGCGATGTCCTGCGCATCGATCCTGCGTCTCTCAAGGCTATCAATGCCGGCGACCGCGTACGCTTCGATGAGGCGCGTCGCGAACTGGTGTTCCGCGGGGCACCTGACGTCAGCGGCCTGCGGCAATTCTGCGTCGCGATGACGGATGATCAGGCAGTATCTGCACCACTGACGATCAACGTGAACCTGCGCCCGGTCAATGATGCACCGATCGTCAACGCCGTCGGCTTCCAGATGCTGGAAGACGGCGGCGAGACGGATCCGACTAAGTCGGCGTGGAGCTACCTATCGCATACGCTGCTGCTGTCAGGCGCCAGCGATGTCGAGGGCGACGCGCTGAAGATCGTAAAAGTAGCGGCTGCGCACACGACCGGAACGCCCAATCCGCAACCGGTTGAAGTCATCAACGATGAAGCGAAGCAGCGCGTCGCGATCCGCGCGCCATTGAATTACAACGGCACCATTGAATTCGAGTTCACGGTGTCCGATGGGAATGGCGGTGAGATTACACAGAAGTCTTACGGCAGGGTTGCTGCAGTAAACGATGCGCCTTACGTCACCGTTCGGCAAACAGGGGCGGGGATTACAGGAAGTATCTTCAGAAATTTCGCCACATTCTCCACGTGGCAGGTTGACGCCTGGGACCCGGATGTCGGCCAGACGATCATTTTTGCCACCGAGCGAAATCCCCTGCGCGGCAGCGTCTCGATTACCGGAACGTCGTCTGCTCCCGACTCCCGAGGTGGCGTTATCAGCAGCGCGACGATCATGGCGCGTAGCGGGACAGGAAACAGGACGACGACCGAGACCAGCTGGTTCAGCGCCACCGATTCCGCCGGAGCGAAGTCACAGATCAGCATTTCCTTCACAGGTCGCTACAACGCGGATCCGATTGTTGTCGACCTCGGCAAGGATGGTTTCCAGTTCAAGGATATCGCCGACAGTGCTGTCAGTTTCATGGTCGATGGCGTGAGCCGTCGAAGCGCCTGGATTGGCGCCAACGACGCAATGCTCGCCTACGATGTCGATGGCGATGGCCGGATCAATCGGCTCGACGAAATCGCGTTCGGTACCCATGTCGGTGATCCGTCGCTGAGCGACCTTCAGGCCCTGCAGCAAAAGGAATTCGACCAGAACCAGGATGGCCTGTTTGACGTACAAGACGCCAAATGGACGCAGTTCCTGCTCTGGCAAGACAAGAACGGCAATGGCGTCAGTGATCCGGGCGAATTGCGGACCCTGGCCGAGGCCGGAGTACAAGGCCTGTACCTGAATGCCAACGTGCTGAACCGCGCTGAAGGCGCTGATGTCCGGGTCCGTGTCTACACACGTCTGCTGATGAAGGATGGCAGCCTGAAGCAGGCTGCGGATGTCTGGCTCGGTCTGGAAAGCCTCGACCGCAGCGGCAGCACCCCGGCCGATCCGTCCATGCAGCAGGTATCGCTGCTCGGCGCCGACCAGCTGGCAAACCTGTTAAAGCAATTGGCCGAGGCGCCGCAAGCGGGCAACCGTGCACCGCTGGTCTACGGCTACCTGCCCACCCAGTTTGCCGGCGAGGGCCAGCCCTTTCGGCTGGAGATTGCGCCGAACTTCTTCATCGATGCGGATGCCGCCGATCCCTTGAAAATCGACGCGCGCCTGGCTGACGGCTCTGCCCTGCCTGCATGGCTGCGCTGGAATCCGGAGCGGCTTGTCCTTGAAGGACTACCGGGAGCGGCCGACACCGGCAAACTGCAGCTGGCGCTGGTCGCTACCGACCGACAGGGCGCAAGCAGCAGCGTCAGCTTTACGCTGGTGACCTCGGAGATCAATCGCGCGCCGGTGCTGAAGCAGCCGCTGGAGACGATAGGCTGGATGACAGGCCAGCAGAATGAGTTCCGGATTCCCGAGTCCCTGTTTGCCGACCCGAACAAGGACGATGCGCTGGCGTATCGCGTCACGCTGGCTGGCGATTCGGAGCTCCCCTCGTGGATGAGCTTTGACGCCGCGACGGCCACCCTGCGCGGCACTCCGGCCGCCAGCCAGCTGCTCAAACCCCTGTCTTTGAAGATCACGGCAACCGACCTTGGCGGCCTTGCGGCCAGCATCATCGTTTCGATGGCTGCTGCACGTTTCGGAACTGCAGGCGACGACAAGCTGACAGGATCTGCTGCGGATGAATACCTGTGGGGTGAAGGCGGGGACGATCTGCTTGCCGGCGGTGGCGGGAACGACATGCTGCTTGGCGGAGCTGGCAACGATACCTACCTGTTCGAGCGCGGCTTCGGCAAGGACACCATCATCGACAAGGCGGCAAACGACGAAAAAAACACGTTACGTTTCGGCGCCAGCATCTCTCCCTGGTATACCTTGCTGTACCGGGACCGCGAGTCGCTGTACATCGTGGTCTACGATAACGCCACGTCGTATGCACTTGAAGACCAGAGCATGGTGACGATCAGAGACTTTTACAAGCATCCGGAAAACAACGCGATTTCGTCGATTGAGTTCGCAGACGGCACAGTCTGGAACGGGCTGCGTGACAAGGACATTCCGCTTATCCTTGCGCTCACTCCCGGCAATGACATCCTGGTTATTGACGACGGATCACGATGCGAGATCGATGCCGGCGACGGCGACGATTCCATCACGACCAGTGGCGGTGCCGACCAGATCTTCGCAGGGCCCGGCAACGATACGATCAACAGCGGTGCAGGCGACGACTACCTGTCAGGTGGCATCGGCAGCGACACCTATGTCTTCAATCGTGGCTGGGGTTCGGACAACATTGAAGAGTCGCCATCCGCTGCAGATCGTAACGTCATCCGGTTCGGCGAAGGCATCCGTCCCTCGGACCTGCAGATCAGCCGGGATTTGTACTCGCTGACGATCAGGGACAAGGAGTCGACCAACAAGATCTGCGTGTATGCAGAAGGCGAATCGACCCAGCCCCTGTGGAGCAAGGACCTGATCTCGGAGATCCGTTTCGCCAGTGGCGAGGTGTGGTCCGGGCTGACGGACAAGGACTTCGCCTTCGATGGCTGGCTGGACTGGAAGCACACCAACTTCACCGGCAGCCGCAAGGATGACAAGATCCGCGCGTCCTGGCTCGGCTCCATCCTGCACGGCGATGAAGGTGAAGACTACCTCTGCGGCAGCGATGGCAACGATCAGTTGTTCGGGGATGCCGGCAATGACACGCTTGATGGACGTGCCGGTGACGATGGGCTGTCAGGCGGCACCGGCGATGACCTGTACCTTGTGCTCAGTGGCAGCGGCAAGAAAACCCTGATCGACAGTGGCGGCATCGATATGCTGAAATTCATCGACGTCGTTGACGCCAGCGGCCTGTCGCTGAGCCGTTCCGGTACGGACCTGCTTGCAGGCTTCCGCAATGCCGGCGGCAGCGTCACCGTGATGGACTTCTTCAAGGCCGACGGAAGCATCAACGCGCAAGCGGGCATTGAATGGTTCAGCTTCGGCGGTGGCAGCCAGATATCTGCTTCAGCGCTCGTGAGCGCGATGGCGACGCAAAAAATTGGTACGGCGCCTACTGGCGCGTTGAGCTGAAAGCCCGGGCGCTCAGTGACTGCGGACCGAGGAACTGCGGACTGAGTAATCGTACTAGCGAATGTCGCGTTTGCGAAGTTTGCAATCGCGATGTTCACTCTCGACTTCTCAGCCCATGAAGCCTCCCATGCACAATACTGACATCGCAGCCGCCGATGATGCCACAGCTTCCGACGATACCAGCCCGCTGCCCTCCGGGCTGGTATGTCTGGTCACGATTGCACGCGGACACGGCATCGCGTCGGATCCGCAGCAACTTCTTCATGAGTACGGCGAGCAGCACGGTGCATTCTCTGCCGCGGCGATATTGCATGCCGCACGCCGACTCGGGCTGGCGGCAGATCGCCGGCGAGTACGTCCCGATCGCTTGCACAAGATGGCCGTTCCAGCCATCTTCCTGGACCGCGACGGTGGCTTCGGCATCCTCGGTCGTGTCGAATCCAGTGACACAGCAATCCGGGTACTGATCCATCGCCCTTCAGATCCACTTCCAACCTGGCTACCTTTGGAGGAATTCACAGAACGCTGGAACGGCGAGCTCATCCTGTTTGCGTCACGCACATCGCTGGCCGGCGAGCTGTCACGCTTCGATTTCAGCTGGTTCATCCCGGCGGTAGTCAAGTACCGCAAGCTGCTGGCGGAAGTGCTGATCGTATCGATCGTGCTGCAGCTGCTGGCGCTGGTGACGCCGCTGTTCTTCCAGGTGGTGATGGATAAGGTGCTGGTCCATCGCGGCTTCAGCACGCTGAACGTGATCGCGATCGGCTTGCTGGCGGTGAGCCTGTTCGAGGTGGCGCTGAGCGGCTTGAGGACTTATGTATTCTCGCACACTTGCAGCCGTATCGATGTGGAGCTTGGCGCGCGGCTGTTCAGGCACCTGCTGTCGCTGCCCCTGCCTTGGTTCCAGAAACGACGCGCTGGCGACTCCGTGGCGCGCATACGCGAGCTGGAAAAGATACGCAGCTTCATGACCGGCAACGGGATCACGCTGGTGCTTGACCTGACATTCTCGCTGATCTTCATTGCGGTGTTGCTGCTGTACAGCCCCTTGCTGACGCTGATCGTCGTGCTTTCCCTGCCCTGCTATCTCGCGCTCTCCATCGTCACCACGCCCATCCTTCGGCGTCGGCTCGACGAGCAGTTCCGGCACGGCGCCGAAAACCAGGCCTTTCTGGTCGAGACCGTGACCTCCATCGATACCGTTAAGGCAATGGCGGTCGAGCCGAGATGGGGCCGCAAGTGGGAGGAGCAACTGGCCGCCTATGTGAAAGCCGCATTCCGCGCATCCATGGTCTGCAATTGGGCCGGCAATGGCGTCTCCCTGGTCGGCAAGTTGGTGACGGTCTGCACGATGTGGCTCGGTGCGCGACTGGTGATCGATGGCGAACTGAGCGTGGGGCAGCTGGTCGCGTTCAACATGCTGGCCGGGCACGTTGCCACGCCAGTGATGCGGCTGGCGCAGATGTGGTCGGATTTCCAGCAGGTGGGCGTGTCCGTCGAGCGTCTCGGTGACATCCTCAATGCCGACAGTGAAGCCGCGGCCGGCGGCGTTTCGCTGCCATCGCTGCAAGGACACATCGCCTTCAACCAGGTGTCTTTCCGCTATCGCGCCGACGGCAATGACATCCTGTCGAACATCCACCTGACGATACAGCCTGGCGAGGTGGTGGGCATCGTCGGGCGCTCGGGCTCCGGCAAGAGTACGCTGACCCGCTTGCTGCAGCGGCTGCACTCGCCGCAGCGCGGTCGCATCCTGATCGATGGCATCGATATCGCGCTGGTTGATCCCGCATCGCTGCGCCGGCAGATCGGCGTGGTGCCGCAGGAAAGCCAGCTTTTCCGGGGCACGATCCGCGAAAACATTGCGCTGTCCGACCCGGGTGCGCCGCTGGAAAAGGTCATGCAGATGACACATCTGGCCGGTGCGCACGGCTTCATTTGCGACCTGCCGGAGGGCTATGACACGCTGGTGGGCGAGCATGGCACAGGCCTGTCGGGCGGGCAGAAGCAACGCATTGCGATTGCGCGCGCCTTGATGCGCGACCCGCGCATCCTGATCTTCGACGAAGCGACCAGCGCGCTGGACTATGAGTCCGAACGCGCGATTCAACTGAACATGGCTGCCATCTGCAGGCAGCGCACGGTGCTGGTCATTGCGCACCGGCTGTCGGCAGTGCGCGACGCCGACCGCATTCTGGTCCTGGATCGCGGCCGGCTTGTCGAGCAGGGTTCGCATGATGAACTGGTGGCGCGCAATGACGGCCTGTATGCGCGCCTGCACCGGATGCAGCAGGCATGAGCGCCGCAGCCTTTACACGCTTGCGCATGCGTGGGGCCGCCTTGCGCGCGCTCGGTGCCCGTTATGTCGATTGCCTGCGGCGGGCATGGTCGGTACGCAAGGCGCTGGATGGCCCCAGCTACCGCGCCGAGGAAGCCGAGTTTCTGGCCGGCGCGCTTTCCTTGCAACGGTCGCCGCCCTCGCCTGCGCCGCGCATCGCGCTGTGGCTCCTCTGCGCGTTTACGCTGCTGGCCCTGCTGTGGGCCATGTTCGGCAAGGTCGACGTGGTCGCAACGGCATCCGGCAAGATCGTCCCCAGCGGGCGCAGCAAGGCGATACAGGCCTTCGAGACGGCCAGCGTCAAATCCATCCGGGTGCGCGATGGCGATGCCGTGCATGCCGGCGATTTGCTGCTGGAACTCGATGCGACAGTCGCCGCCGCTGACACCGACCGGATCGACAATGAACGGGTCGCAGCCCGATTACAAACGCTGCGCTCGCAGGCGATGCTGTCCGCATTGGCCAGTGGCCATCTGCCGGCGATGACTGCGCCCGACATCCCGCCTGCACGTCTCGCCGAGGCTGCGCGCCAGGCCGAAAGCATGCACGCGGAATATCGTGCGCGGCTGGCGCGGCTGGATGCCGACATCGACCGGCGCGAGGCGGAGCTGCGCTCGACCCAGGAACTCGTGCGCAAGCTGGAGCGGACGCTGCCGATCACGCGCAGCCGCGCACAGGACTTGCAGACCTTGCAGGAGCGCGGCTTCGTGTCGCGCCACGCGTGGATGGAAAAGGAACAGGCGCGACTGGATCAGGAAGGCGAGCTGGCCACGCAGCAAAGCCGCTTGTCCGAGATCCGTGCCGCGCTGCGCGAGTCGCAGGGGCATCGCAGCGCACTGGTAGCCGAAACCCGCCGCCTGCAGCTGGATGCCGCGGCCGAGGGAAGCCAGAAGGCCGAATCGCTGAGGCAGGAATTACTGAAGGCACAGGCGCGACAGCAATTGATGCGGATTGTCGCACCCATCGACGGCACGGTACAGCAACTGGCCGTCAATACGTTAGGCGGTGTCGTCACGCCGGCCCAGGTGCTGATGCTGCTGGTGCCAGACCGGCAGCCCATCGAGATCGATGCAATGTTGGAGAACAAGGACATCGGTTTCGTGAAGCCCGGCCAGGCGGTGGAGGTCAAGGTCGAAACCTTCCCATATACGCGCTACGGCACGATACCGGCAAGGGTGGTGCATTTGTCGCACGATGCCGTCAGCGACGACAAGCATGGCCTGACCTATCTGGCCAAGATACGTGTCGACCGCTCGGTGGTTCAGGTGAATGGCCGGGATAGGCCGCTGCATCCGGGCATGGCCGTGGTGGCCGAGATCAAGACCGGACGCCGGCGCGTGATCGAGTACTTCCTGAGCCCGCTGCTGGAGAACACCAGCGAGAGCCTGCGCGAGCGCTGAAGCCTTATGCCGTCAGGCTGCTTACGCAGTAGCCGGCGATCGCATCCAGCACCGCCGGGCTTTCGCCCACCGCATCCGCCACCTGCAACTGCAGCTGCGGATAGGCAGCACGCAGTTCATCGACCATCGGCGGCAGGTCGCGCAGCACATGGCCGCCCTGTCCCAGGAACACCGGCACGATGCTGACCTGCTCCATCCCTTTGCCCGCCAGCTCGGTCACCACCGCCGGCAGGCGCGGCTCCATCAGTTCAAGGAACGCCAGTACGACCTCCGCATCAGGCAGTTGTGCCTGCGCGCGCTGCTGTAATTTCTGGAAAGGTTGCGCCCAGCGCGGGTCACGCGCACCGTGAGCGAACAGGACGAGGGCTTTTTTCTTCGGGGAGCTCATGGTTCTGCAATCGGAATCTGCTTTCGAAAAAGGGCGGGTATCTGCTTCAGTCCGGCCCGTCTCATCGGGCGTCGCTCCGCATTATCGGGCACCAGCGCAAATTGTGCTCAGAGGAGCACGTGCCAAATCAATGCCGCTCGACCCACCACAGCGCCATCACCGCCCCCAGCAAGAACAGCAGGCTGGGCATGGCGGCCGTAGCGATTGGCGGCCAGGTGTTGAGCAGGCCGATGTGCGAGAACAGACTATTGATCAGCTGGAAGGACACGCCGATCATGATGCCGACAAATATCTTCAGCGACAGGCCACCGCTGCGCACATTCGAATAGGCGAACGGCAGGGCCACGGCCATCATCACGAACACCGCAAACGGATACAACAGCTTGGTCCACAGCGCGATATCGTACTGGTCGGTACGCTGCTTGTTCTCTTGCAGATGGCGGCTGAACAGCGCAAGGTCGACAGCCGACATCTTGTTCGGCTCGGCCACCAGTACGGCCATGATGTCGGGCGTGATCTCCGAGCTCATTACGCTGGTGTCGAGCTTGCGTCGCACGGTGACGGCCGGTTGGTTGCGCTCGGACGGCGAGGTGACGGGCTTGAGCCTGAGTTCGTCGACCTGATCCAGCTGCCAGTTACCGTTACCGGTGTAACGTGCCCGGTCGGCCGACACCATGCCCAGCATGTGCATGTTGCGGTCGAATTCATAAACCTGCACGCCGCGCAGTACGCCATCCGGCTCGACCTTGCGCGCATTCAGGAAACGCGAGCCGATCGCCTCGCGGCTTGCCGGGTCACGCAGCACATCCTTGGCCCACAGGCCGGTACGGAATTCCGCCGAGATCGCAGCGCCCTCGATGCGACGCTTGAAGGATTCTCGGAATTCGCTGCACTTGGGCGCAATGAATTCACCCAGTACAAAGGTCAGCAAGGAAAGCACGACGGCAATGCGCAACAACAGCCGAACCGCACCCGTCATTGACAACGACGACGCCCGCATCACGGTGAATTCAGAACGCGCCGCGAATTGCGCCATCACGTAGATGGTGCCAATCAGCGCGGCGATCGGCATCAGCTCATACGCATAGGCCGGCAAGCCCAACGTCACATACAGGAAAGCATGCTCGATGCGGTACGGCCCGTGCACCGCACGCACCTCACCCATCATGTCGAAAAACGAGAACAGCGCGAGGAAGGCGACCAGCACGAACAGCACGGAGCGATAGATCTCGCTGGCGAAATAGCGGCGCAAGACCTTCATGCGCCCTCCGACTTACGGACCAGCAGCACACGGCGCACGATGGCCAGCAGCCGCGCCGGATGCCAGGCGCTGTTGGTGTTGTTGCGCCAGACGAAGAGCAGCCCGATCGCCGCCAGCGCCGCCGCATGCAGCGGCCACCAGCCAACCATGAAGCCAACCTTGCCCTGCGCGACCACGGCCTGCATGATGCCGACGGCATTGCTGTACGACACCGCCAGCACCAGCGCAATCATCAGGTTCAGCGTACGGCCGCGACGCGGGTTCACAAAGCCCAGCGGGATCGCCAGCAGCATCTGCATCAGGCACATCAGCGGCACGGCAATGCGCCACAACAGTTCACCCTTGTTCATTGGCGTCGGGTCGCGCACCAGGTCCAGCGTGGGCATCACGCGTGCGGACTTGTTGTCCACGAGCTCTTTCTCATTCCGCGACACGACCACCACATAGCGCTGGAAGTCCATCGTGCGGAAATCCTGGCCGCCAGGCTCGCCGTCATAGCGACGGCCGCGGCCGAGCTCCAGCAGCTTGTCGCCGCGCTCGTCGAGCGTCACCGCGCCCTCCTGCGCCACCACCACGCTGTGTTGGCCGCCTTCGCGCTGGCTGACGAACACATTCTGCACCTTGCTCGCATTCGAGCTCAGGCCTTCAACGAAGAAGATGCGATCGCCTGCGGCAGATTCCTGGAACTTGCCGGGCGAGATGCGTGAGATATCCTCGCGGTTCCGGAAGCGCTCTTTGTATTCGGACGACAGGCGGCTGGCCCAGGGCGTGAGCCACAGCGACAGCAGTGCGGTGAGGATAACCAGCGGCAAACCGACTTGCAGCACCGGGCGTATCCAGCGCATCAGCGACAGGCCGGATGCAAACCAGACCACCATTTCGGAATCCTGGTAGCTGCGCGCAACGACCAGCAGCACGGCAATGAAGGCCGTCATCGACAGGATGACCGGCAAATAAACCAGGGCAGAGAAACCCAGCAGCGCAACCACGTCGCCCGAGGCCACCTTGCCGGCGGCAGCGTCGCCCAGGATGCGAATCAGCATGACAGTGATCACGATCGAGAACAGCGTCGTGAAAACCGCGCCGACCGTGTTCAGCAGCTCGCGGCGTATGGCGCGCTGAAAAATCATTCGGGGACTATAATTGGCAGGGTTTACAGGAGTGGCCATGGACTTTAGCACAAAAGCCTTCAATACGAAAAACGCAATCGCCCAGCACAAGACCGGATGCGCCGTGGTCGCCGTCTATGAAAACGGCAAGCTCTCCGCGCACGCCAAGGCCCTTGATGACAAGGGCCTCATCAGCGCCGCGATCAAGGGTGGCGACATCTCCGGCAAGGCCGGCAGCACCCTGCTGCTGCAGTGTCCGGGCGCCGCGATACAGCGCGTGCTGCTGGTAGGACTGGGCAGCGAAGACAATGTCTCCGACCGCAATTTCACCGCAGCGTCGCACGCCGTTGCCCGCGTGCTGGCTACGCTGGGCGCGAACGACGCGCTGCTGGCGCTGCCGCTGGATGGCGTGAAGGGCCGCGATGCCGATTGGGCGCTGCGTGCGCAGGTGATCGCGCTGCGCGAGAGCGTGTACCGCGCCGACGGCCTGAAGAGCAAGAAAGATGAATCCAAGACCGGCGTGCGCAAGATCGCGTTCGCAGTCGACACCGCTGCGCAAGCCAGCGCCAAGACGGTCGTTGCGCAGGCGGTGGCGTTGGCCAACGGCATGGACCTGACCAAGACCCTCGGCAACCTGCCGCCGAACATCTGCACCCCGACCTATCTGGCCAACACTGCCAAGCAGCTGGCCAAGGACCACAAGTTCGGCGTCGAAGTCCTCGACCGCAAGCAGCTCGAAGCGCTGAAGATGGGCAGCTTCCTGTCGGTGACCAATGGCAGCGAGCAGCCGCCGAAGTTCATCGTGCTGAAGCACATGGGCGGCAAGGCCAAGGATGCGCCGGTGGTCCTGGTCGGCAAGGGCATCACCTTCGATACCGGCGGTATCTCGCTCAAGCCCGGCCTCGGCATGGATGAGATGAAGTACGACATGTGCGGCGCCGCGTCGGTGCTTGGCACCTTCCGCGCGATCGGCGAGATGCAGCTGAAGCTCAACGTGATCGGCGTGATCCCGACCTGCGAGAACATGCCGTCCGGCCGAGCCACCCGTCCGGGCGATATCGTGACCTCGATGTCGGGCCAGACCATCGAGATCCTGAACACCGATGCCGAGGGCCGCCTGATCCTGTGCGACGCCCTTACCTATGTCGAGCGCTTCAAGCCGGCGGCCGTGGTCGACATCGCGACGCTGACCGGCGCCTGTGTGACCGCGCTCGGCCATCACAACACCGGCCTGTTCACGCGTCATGACGACGCGCATGACAAGCTGGCCAATGAACTGCTGGCAGCCGGCAAGGCGGCGAACGACACCGCCTGGCGCATGCCGATCGAAGAGGCCTATCAGGAACAGCTGAAGTCGAACTTCGCCGACATCGCCAACATCGGCGGCCCGCCGGGTGGCTCGATCACGGCGGCCTGCTTCCTCGAGCGCTTCACCCGCAAGTACAACTGGGCGCACCTCGACATCGCCGGCACCGCCTGGAAGAGCGGCGCCGCCAAGGGTGCCACCGGCCGTCCGGTGCCGCTGCTGACCACCTTCCTGCTGGCGCGCGCCAGGCAGTAAGCGGCAGATCGCAGTACACAGTAAAGGGAGCTTCGGCTCCCCTTTTTTTGGTCGTACCTATAAAAACAAACAAGAAGAGACAATGCGCAGGCAAATCCGGGGGACATGGGCGGCGCTCTGCATCACGCTGTGGTGCATGCTGCCGACCGCAAACGCGGCCACGCTGTGGAAGGAAGACGTACAGCGCATGGTCGGCGATACCTACGTCGTCGGCGAGGTGCAAGCCGACATGCCGGCCTGGCCGCTGTTTGCCGCCAATCCGGAAAAGCCGGATGCCAAGCCCGAGCTGAAGGCCTACGCATTCGAGACGAACGACTTCGCGACCGTGCGCGGCTACAGCGGCAAGCCGATCAACATGTTCGTGCTGCTCGACCTGCGCGGACGCTTCATCGACATACAAATACTGGACCACCGCGAGCCGATTTTCCTGCGCCCGGAGGGCACTGCGAAGCTACAGGGCTATGCGGCCCATCACAAGGGACTGACCCTTCGGCACGGGATACAGCTGGGCCGCCCATCCGAAACACCGAGCCACAACGCGCAGTTCGCCTACCTGCCCGGTGTGCAGACCGGCACGATCTCGGCCAAGGCCATTTCGCGCACGCTGATGACAGCGGCCGCGAATGTGGCCGTTGCGGCAAAGCTTACGGTACCGGAAGCGCAGGTCACGCCGATCAGCAACGAGCACGTCACGGACGCCGCACCTGCTGCGGCTTCGGCCACGGCAAAGGAAGCGGCAAGGGAGTCCGCAAATGGCAGCTCGAAGGACGTGACGAAGGACGCGGCAAAGGAAGTCACCAAAGAAGCCGCCAAGGACTCCCCCAAAGAATCTTCCAAAGACGGGTCGAAAGAGGCTGGGAAGGAAGGACCCAAGGAAGCAGTCAAGGACGGGGCGAAGGATGTGAAAGCTGCGGCTATCCCCGCGACAGCGGCGTCCGATGAAGCCAACGCCGCGCCGGGCAAGACCGCAGCGACCGACCTGGCACCGCCCGCTTCGTCACTCCCAACCGACGCCACTACGGAATCGTCAACATCCGTGATGCTCGCTCCAGCGAGCACCGAGCTCCTATCCGTTGCCGCTGACGAGCCTGACTGGCTCCCGCAATGGCGCGAGCGGCGTACCGAAATCATCATCGTGCTGGTCGCACTCGCGCTACTGGCCATCGCACTGCTGTCGCAGCAGCGCCTGAGCGCCAACCCGCGCCGGCTGCGCGTGCTGCGTACGCTGTACCTGCTGTTCACGCTGGGCTTCATCGGCTGGACCGCGCAGGGCCAGCTGACGATCGTGAACATCACGGCGGGCATGGAATCGCTGGTGTCTGGCGATGACCTCAGCTTCCTGATGAACGACCCGATCTCGGTGATCCTGTGGATCTTCACCGGGATCACGCTGCTGGTCTGGGGCCGCGGCACCTTCTGCGGCTGGCTGTGCCCGTTCGGCGCGCTGCAGGAACTGGTCAGCTTGCTGTCGAATGCCATTGGTATCCGGCAGCGCCGCATCAGGGCTGCGCTGGATGCGAAGCTGAAATGGATCAAGTACGGTCTGCTGGCAATGATCATCGCCTCGGTGTTTGTCGCGCCGGGCTTTGCCAGCTGGGCGGTCGAAATCGAGCCGTTCAAGACTGCCATCAGCCTGTACTTCATGCGCTCATGGCCGTATGTGCTTTGGGCGGGCGCTTGTATTGCGCTGACGGTGTTTGTCTATCGCGGCTATTGCCGCTACATCTGCCCACTGGGCGCCGCGCTGGCGTCGGTGAGCATCCTGCGCGCATGGAACTGGCTGCCGCGCCGCGCCGAATGCGGCACGCCTTGCCAGAGCTGTCGCCATCGCTGCGAATACCAGGCGATCGAACAGTCCGGCAAGATCACTTACCGCGAATGCTTCCAGTGCCTGGACTGCGTATCGATTTACCAGGATGAGCAGCGTTGCCTGCCGCTGATCCAGGAAAAGAAGCTGCGTCGCCCGGTAATTGCTATCCAGCCGGTTGGAGAGAACGCATGATGAGCCCACGTCGACAATTCATGCGGGTGGCCCTCGGGCTGTTCGCGACCGGCCTGTCGCCGCAGCTGCTCGCCGCACAGTCCTTGACTGATGCGCCGCTGGTCTGGCGGCAGCGCGCGATGCTGGGCTTTGGCACCACGCTATGGCTGAAGGCGGCGCACGCCAATGCCGACCAGCTGGACGCAGCACTGGACGAATCCGTCGCCGCGATCCGCCAGATCGAAAAGCAGATGAGTCTGTTTGATCCGCACAGTGCGCTGTCGCGGCTGAACGCGCGCGGTACCTTGCGCCAGCCCGACCCGGACTTGCTGGCCGTGCTGGCGCTGGCCGGCAAGGTATCTGCACAGAGCGATGGCGCTTTCGATGTCAGCATGCAGCCGCTGTGGCGACTGTGGTCGCAAGCCAGCGAGCAAGGCGCGCTGCCCTCGGCGCGTGCAGTGGTGCAGGCGCGCCGGCGCGTGAACTGGCGCGCTGTCGAGGCATCGCCGGCGGCGATCAGGCTGAACCAGCCCGGCATGGCGCTGTCCCTGAACGGCATCGCGCAGGGCTACGCATCGGACCGCGTGAAAGCCATCCTGCAGGCACGCGGCATCGCGCACGCGCTGATCGATACCGGCGAGACCTCGCTGCTTGGACATGCACCGGATGGCGGCAACTGGGCTTTCGGCATCGAGAATGCAGCGCTTGCATCGACCGAAACAGCGCCGCTACTGACATTTGATGGCCGTGCGATGGCAACGTCATCGGATGCGCATACGACATTCAGCGCAGACCACCTGCACCATCACATCATGGATCCGCGCACCGGCTACTCGCCTGCCCACTGGTCGTCGGTCACAGTGCTTGCCGACAGCTGCGCACTGGCCGACGCGCTGACCAAGGTGTTCTTCATGCTGCCACCAGAACGAATACGCGCGGCAGCAAAGCAATGGCAGGTCGATGTCGTGTTGCAGGACAAGGCCGGGCGATGGACCTCCACCTTGCACGACCGGTCGAATGGCTAAGCGGCATTCAGCATCGCTTCCGCAGTGAAGCCTCCTGAAAGCCGCTTCAGGCCGGATTCTTCACGGCAGTCGCGGCGGCCGGACGCACTGGCGCATTTTCCTGGATAGGCATGTTGATCAGGGCTGCGCCCACTGCCAGCAGGATATCGATGTACCAGATCCAGTCATAGCTTCCGGTATGTTCGAAGATTTTCCCTCCCAGCCATGCGCCAAGGAAGCCACCGATCTGGTGGGACAGCATGACCACGCCGAACAAGGTCGCCATATTGGCGATGCCGAACATCTTGGCCACCAGGCCTGCCGTGGGCGGCACGGTGGACAGGAAGGTAATGCCCATCACCGCTGCAAAGACCAGCGCGGTGACGCCGTTCTTGGGCGCAAGCAGGAACAGCACGATGGCGATGGCACGGGTGGCATAGACCAGCGACAGCAGCGATTTCATACGCCAGCGTCCCACGGCGAAGCCCATCAGCACGCTGCCGACGATATTGAACAGGCCCAGCATGGCCAGTGCCCAGCCGCCGTATTGCATGGGCAGTCCGCAGGCCGCGATCACGCCCGGCAGATGCGTCGCCAGCAGGGCCACATGAAAACCACACACGAAGAATCCAGCTGCCAGCAGGCGAAAGCCCGGATGCTGCAACGCCGCCCTGACCGCTTCGCCTGCGCCGACCGTCTTGCCGGTAGCCGTCGCAGCCGCCTGCCGCGGGCTGTTCAGGATGTAGGCAGCTGGCAGTGCCAGCAGGACGATGAATCCCATCACCTGAATCGCACCGGCCCATCCTATGCCCGCGCTCAGTGCACCAGCGATCGGTGCCATCACGAACTGGCCAAACGAGCCGCCGGCGTTCACGATACCGGTGGCCATTCCCCTGCGCTCCGGCGCAATCAGGCGATTGGTTGCCGCCAGCAGAACGGCAGGGCCGGCAATCCCTGCGCCACCGGCTGATAGTATGCCGATCGCAAAGATCAAACCGGCCGTGGTCGTCATCAGTGGCGTGATGAAGGTACCGATGGTCACCAGCAAGACGCCCACCAGCAGCACGCGACCTGCGCCGAACTTGTCGGCGATGGCGCCCGCAAATGGTTGCGTCAGCCCCCAGCACAGCTGGCCGCAGGCGAAAGCCAGACTGATCGATCCAAAGCCCAATCCGGTGGCGGTGTTGAGCGGGGACAGAAACAGCCCCATCGACTGCCGCACTCCCATCGTCAGTGCAAAGGCGCCGGCGGCGGCCAGCAGGACGGTCCAGAGACCAAAGCGGGATGCTTGCGCGTTATTCATCGAGGGCCTCGTCGTCCAGTGCTTCCAGCTTGTCCATGGATTTATCGATCATTGCGTGCAGGGCAGCGACATCGCCCTGCCCCAGTAAGTCATTGAGCCTGTCCTGTGCCTTGCGCCATTGGCGCTTGGCCTCGGCGCGCTTGGCGCGGCCTTCATCCGTCAGGGAAACCAGGCGGCTGCGAGCATCGACGCCGGGCGAGACGATGACCCAGCCGGCATCCACCAGCGGTTTCAGGTTGCGGGTCAGGGTCGACGAGTCCATCTTGATGCTGGCCGCCAGATCCACCGGGCGAACGGGCCCGAGCTTCTCTATGTGCGCCAACATCGAGTATTGGGTCGTCTTCAGGCCAGCCTGGGCCAATTCGGCGTCATAGTGCTGCGCAATCCGACGCATGAATTGCCTCAGTTTCAGGTTGGTACACCCTTGCGGGCGGTTTGCTGTGCTCGAACTCATGGGTTCATTGTATCTACAATATTTGCATATGCAACCAAAAATAGAAAAGTCATGCCCGACAGCCGATCCGGCCGCCGGGCAAGTCGGCTACGCCGGGCGAAACACTTGGCCATGCTCGGGTTCGGAAAGTCGTCTTGGGCTGGCGAGTCCATTGCTCATCAGTTACCAGACCCTACTCGCCGCCAAGACCTGCAGGCGACGCCAAAAGTCGCTAACCGCGACGTGTCGCGAGAGTCTCAAAATTCGCGTTGAGCCACACGCTCAAAGGGGAGGATGGTATTTACGACGCTGGAAAGGAGATTCCCGAGCGCCGACATGCTCTGGAAATATGGGCTTGCTCGTTGGTGGAGGCCGAGCGCGGCGACACACCGCCTTCGCAAAGCAAAGTTATTCCGCTGCGTCGGTGAGGGGCATGAAGGGGCGAAAGGTCAGAACTGCGAAATCCTGCAGGAAAGATCCCTGGGTTTGACCCGAACCACGGGCGAAAAAATCGACCTCAAACGGACATCAATATCCATACCACCGGAGTCAAATCGTCCAAGCGGATAGATGGATTTACGCTCGTCTGCAGTGCCCCGAGATGGAAAAACTCCAGAGCCCTCTTGCACGTCATAGTCGTACGCAAGCTCACAACGCAATGACATGCTGAACCCGGGAGGCGGATCGCAGTAAAACTGCACGTCATACAAAACCTCGGCGGTACACCTTTCAAACCCTTCGCTCAAGATACCTTCGGAGCATTTGAATCGATTCAGGTTGACGTTCAAAATCGGCTGGGCTGTCAGGGCATCGCAGGTATTGTTGGGTACGGGCGCGAACAAATCGGCTGAACGCCTTGCAGCTTTGCCAGTAGCCGGAGCGACGATGTCGATGGCATCCAACCTGACCCACCCAAGCAGTTGCTTATCCTTGAATGGCACTCGAACCTTGCACCAACTCGAAGGACAGCTTTCGATGATGAACATATAGCCACTGATATCCTGACCACTGGATTTTTCTGAGGGCTTCACACGGAGCAGCGCAGATTTCTCGCTACTCTTGACTCGCCCTATGGCTCCGGTTTCCTGCGCGCCTGCATACCCGGCAAGCACAAAAAGTCCGAGACAAGCTGACGTAAACACTCGGAAGAGTTCTGCCTTCAATCTCCTGTCCCCACATCAATCCTCACAAAGCCCACCGCGAATTCGACACCGCTAATATCGGTATAAATATCATCATATTATCGCACTTATATTGATAGAAAGAAATTTTCTGTCGAACAAGACCTAGCGCCTTGGCCCCCCCCCCGCGGCGCCACCCTTGAGGCCAATCTCGATACAGTCCGACAGATCGCCAGCCCCCGCCGGCTTCGCTGCGGGCAAGCACAGGCGCCGGTCATTCGTGCAGCAAAAGGCGGAGTACGGTGATGCTGCAGCGATGGGGGATGGTGGATGGTGGATGGTGGATGG
>JACCDW011935371.1_pt1 | contig 142719 bp, 131 predicted proteins | sample 7449781 | NCBI WGS metagenome assembly JACCDW01 (sample SAMN15323449, study PRJNA562643) | freshwater metagenome | isolation source: river surface water | place: USA:Blue River Watershed | collected 2017-08-18 | reverse complement strand
TGAGACAGCCTAGTCAGTCATGGGGCGACTTCATCCCTGCCTTTTCGATGCCAGTGCGGCTAACCAACTAAGAGGAAGCCCTGATCGATGACGAAGAAGTTTGCCACTTTGCGGGCCAAGATGACGCATTCACCCATCACGATGGCAGCGGGGCTTAGTCCCGCCCTGGATCTGAGTACGGCCAGTTTCTCCCGTCGACGCTGGGCCTCGCTTACTCTGGTGGTTTCGCTGAACGGCTCGGGGACGTACAGTCGCTCAGCCAGCACCACTCCCTTGATCGAAACCTCTTCAGCCGCCTCCAGCAGGTACTTGTGCAACACACCCTGGTTGCGCTTACCTTGCATCGCCGGGCTCCAGCGATTGAAACCGGCACGTTCGAACAGAAAATGCATCAATGCCCGCAGACTCATTCGGCGGTGCGGCACCTCGACCTCGGGGGCCTCTTGCGGTTCGCCATGTGGAATACTTCGACCAGGCATTCTGGTCCAGGCGAAGTTCACCCGCAATTCAACGTTGCCCAGCGCTGACTCCAACACCGCGTCACCCATCAGCTCGCCCAACCCGGACTGCTGCAATGCCGGCTCAAACGATGGACAGCCGGGGTGATGCAGACTCCCGGTCTCCGGCATCCGTTTGACGACGAATTTTGTGTGGTGGGCAACGTACATTTCCACGCCGCCGGAAACGCACAGACAACGTGGCCGCTCGGGCGTTTCATGAATCTGTGCCAGGATCGCTTGCAGCAGAGCGTCGTCTGCTTTGAATACGCGGCCTTTGATTGAGAAACGCTGGGCATCCATGGTCGTTTACCTCCTAATCGACGATGCTGCACCGCCTCGCCTGAACACGCGATGCGATACAGGCCGGCGTCAGGTGGGGTTTCGGCAACAAGTGACCAGGTCAACTCAGATCAATTCATCAACCAACGTAGAAAGAGCAGGCTTGGGTCGGGAAAGCAGTTCTCTCACTGCGCTGCGCTCACTGATACCGAGCAACAATCCGATCTGGTCTTCATCGGCGCCGCGGTCATACAGCCTGGAGATCACCGTGCGTCGTACGGACATGGCCGTCACGCCCTCAAGCTCCGCATACCGGAACAGCTTGGTGTAGGTCTCCAGAATGGCGCGGCACAGAAAGCGCCGTTGCCCATCTTTGCCGTATGGCGTGATCTTGAAGCCTTCACCTGTCGGGGAGAGAAAAAGTCGGCTCATCGGGTCCAGGCCGCGATAGGCGGATGTAGCCTCAGCTTCACCGCGCTGCGTCACTCGCTCCTGCAGGTAAGAGCTCAGTACGACGTCGAGCTTTTGGCTGGCGAAAAACAAAGGCCTGGCCTTACCAGAGATCGTCGCGTCGTCCCGCATCATGGATGCTCGGCGGATCTCGTGCCAGCTCAGACCGCTGGCGAAAAACTCTCACTCTCTCAGTTCTTTGCGCCCTGGACCGGAATCGTCGCCCTCAGTTCGCGTATACGGTTGTCGGCATCCACAAAGACCAGGCGGGGCTGGACGCTGTCGAGATCGGCCTCTGCCACCAGCCCAAAGGCGGCAATGATGACCAGATCGCCCACAGCGGCGCGGCGCGCGGCCGAGCCGTTGAGCGAAATTGTTCCGCTGCCACGCTCGGCACGGATCGCATAGGTGATGAATCTCTCGCCATTGGCGATGTTCCAGATGTGGACTTGCTCGTTCTCCCGCAGATCGGCGGCGTCCAGCAGATCCTCGTCGATCGCGCAGGAGCCATCGTAATGCAGCTCACACGCCGTCACGGTCGCGCGGTGTATCTTGGACCTGAGGAGGGTACGGTACATGGTTTCACCTTCAATGCAATAAAGTTCAGCGCGCCACCAGCCCCAGCGTGTCGAACAGGCGTCGGTCGCTGGCCCAGTCAGGGTTGCCCGTGGTGAGCAGCTTGTCGCCGTAGAAGATCGAGTTGGCACCGGCCAGGAAGCACAGCGCCTGCACCGCCTCGCCCATCTGCTGACGCCCGGCGGACAGGCGCACCCGCGCCTTCGGCATCGTGATCCGCGCCGCGGCGATGGTGCGCACGAACTCGAACGGCTCGAGCGCATCGATGCCGTGCAGCGGTGTGCCCTCCACCTGCACGAGGTTGTTGATCGGCACCGACTCAGGGTAGGGATCGAGATTGGCGAGCTGAGCGATCAGCCCAGCGCGCTCGCGCCGCGATTCCCCCATGCCGACGATGCCACCACTGCACACGTGAATACCGGCTTCGCGCACATAGCCGAGCGTGTCGATCCGGTCCTGATAATCGCGCGTGGTGATGATCCGGCCGTAGGCTTCGGGCGCGGTGTCGAGGTTGTGGTTGTAGTAGTCGAGCCCAGCGTCCTTGAGCGTGCGCGCCTGCGTGTTGCTCAGCATGCCGAGCGTGCAGCAGGCCTCCAGTCCATGCGACTTCACGACCCGCACCAGCTCGGCGACGTTCTCGATATCGCGATCCTTCGGCGCACGCCAGGCGGCGCCCATGCAGAATCGGCTGGCCCCCTCCTCGCGTGCCGCCTGGGCGGCCTCGGAGACGGTTGCGGCGTCGAGCAGCTTGCCCGCCTCGACTCCGGTGTCGTAGTGGACCGATTGCGGACAATACGCGCAGTCTTCCGGGCAGCCACCGGTCTTGATCGACAGCAACGTCGACAACTGGACTTCGTTGGGGTCGAAATTCTCACGGTGCACCTGCTGGGCCCGGAACAACAGGTCGTTGAACGGCAGCTCTAACAGAGCCAGTACCTCGGCCGTCGGCCAGGGGGCCTCGGCAGCATCGAGCGCAGGGGCCGCAAGGCGGCGGGTGAATTGGATCGGCTGGGCGGGCGTCTCGAAGGTGTTCATGGTGGTCGTTTTGTACAGGTGGATTGTTATCAAGGATTCTCGGCTCAGGCACCGGGGCGGATGTGCGCCGTCGCCTCGTCTTCCACGCGCTGCCAGATCTCCACCGCCATCGGCGTCTGGCTCTCCTCGAGGATGTGGCCAACCAGCCCGATTGCGCGTGCGAGCACGCCGATGCCGCGCACGATCTTCCACGGCAACCCGAGTTCGCAGCTGATGGCACCGATGGCGCCGGTCGCATTGACGGGAAGCGACTTGCCCGCGGCACGTTCGGCCTCGGCGCAGATCAGTTGTTCGAGCCGGATGTAGTCACCGGAGAAGCCATTGTCCTCGGCCATCTGGAACAGCCGCGGCGCGCGCGGATCGACCGGCTTGTGCAACGGATGGCCGAGCCCGGGAATGATCTGGCCGCGCTCGCGGAAAGCCGCCACGGTCTCGCGCGCGATGCGCTCCAGGTCGGCGCCTTGCGTGCCCGGCGGCAGCGCCTCGTACAGCATCCTGGCGGTGCCTTCAGTCGAGCCGACGAACACGCTGCCCAGGCCGCACAGGCCTGCCGCCACCGCCGCCTGCAGCGATTCGGGCGCGCCGGCGTAGGTCAGGCGCGCGACCAGTGCGCTGGGCGTGATGCCGTGCTCGACCAATGTCACCGCAATGGCGTTGAACACGTTCGACTCCTGCGGCGTCGGCATGCGCCCGACGATCTGCAGGAAGGCCATGTCGCCCAGGTTGATGTGACCGAGTATCTCGTCGGGCAGACTCTTGCCGTGCACTTCGATGCGGTCGGGGGTGCTCCAGGCAATGTCGGAGCGGATGGGTTTGTTTTTGCGGGCCACGAGGGCATCTCCAGTGGGTTCAGAAAAATCAGGCCTCCAGGCCAGCGCTGCGCAGGACGGCAAGCGCACGCTGGTAGATCGGGCTGTCGACCATTCGACCGTCCATCACGACGGCGGCACCACCAGCAGCAACGAAGACATCTCGCACGCCGCGCGCCCAGTCGAGTTGCTCGGCGTTGGGAGTGAACACCGCCTGGACGGCGGCGATCTGCTTGGGATGGATGCACAGCTTGGCGCCGAAGCCCTGGCGCCTGGCGCGCTGGGCATCGGCATGCAGCCGGTCGAAGTCATCGATCACAAGGCTGACGCCGTCGATCGGCGCGTCCAGCCCGGCCAGGCGCGAGGCGAGCACGAGCTGCGAGCGGAACCACTGCAACTCGATTTCACCCCCGTCGGGCGCACAGTCAATGCCCAGATCCAGTGCCAGGTCGACGCTGCCGAAGGCCAGGCGCACGACGCCTGGCACGCGGGCGATGGCGCGCACCGCTTCGACACCGCGCGCCGATTCGATGATCGGCAGCACATCCTTGTAGGTGGTCTCGACCACCGCGCAAATGGCTTCGATGCCCTCGGCCTTGGGCAGCATGACGGCTGCCACGCCGGGATGGCGGCACAGCTCGATGTCCTCGTCGAACCACGGTGTACCGGCAGCGTTGACGCGCACGATGAGCGGCACGGCCTCGTCGAGTGCGGCCGCCAGCGCAGCGCGGGCACGCGGCTTGGACTCGGGCGCGACCGCGTCCTCCAGATCGACGATCACCATGTCGGCACCGGCGACGCGCGCCTTGGCGAAGCGCTCGGGGCGGTCCCCGGGAACGAAAAGGTAGGACCTCGGCAGCCGAGTCAGGACCGGCGGCGCACTCATGGGGCAACCTTCGCCCTTCGGGCTGCGGTATTCGCCTTCGGAACTGCCGGGCGGCTCATGCCGCCAGCCATCGTTCAACGCGCGGCGCCTCGGCAACGGACCAGACACGGGCCATCAGATCGTCCATCTCCGCCGGGGTGGCGCCCCTGCCGTAGGCCGCCAGTCGCCGCGCCTTGTCCTCCAGTTCGGCGCGCGTGAGGGTGTTGCCCGGGTCCCCCTTGGGTTCGTCAACGCGCGCCGAGAGTGTTTTGCCGTCGCGTGTGCTGGCTGTCACCTTGCCGATCCAGCGCTGTGGATAAGCACGGTCGACCTCATCGTCGAGCTGCATCGTGACCCGGTCGCGCAAGGCCGCCACGCGCGGCGCAAGGTAGTGCTGCTCGAATTCGTCAAGCCCGGCGTAACCGTACTCGGCCACCAGCGCGAGCACGGTACCCATCGAGAACTTGGCCTGGTGCACAGTGGATGGCACGGTGACCCGCCCGAGCACGTCGATCGCGCCCTGGTGCACATGGGTCGTCACCTGGACCAAATCATCCGCAACAAGCCGGTGCGTTTGCATCAACGCCAGCAGCGCGTCTGCGCTGGGGTGCGTATGACGGCACGAGGCGTGGTATTTGAACGAGGTTTCAGCCGTGGCCCAACGCTGTCCCAGACGGTCGGTGAGCCGCGCCGGGTCGGTGTCGCTGGACATGCCTGCGGCCAGGCCCTGCGGCCCTTCCAGAATCTGGCGCGCGCCGGTCAGACCTGCGCGCGCCAGGTAAGCCGAAGCCAGTCCGCTGGACGCCGCATGCGCGGTGTGCAGTTGCTTGGAGTCGGCTGCGTCGCGCAGGAACTCCCACAGTCCGGCGGCTTGCGTGCCGGCGCTGCCGAAGGCATGCAGCATGGCCGGCGCATCCAGCTTGAGCAGCCGCCCGGCCGCTGCAGCGGCGGCCAACGTGCCTGCGGTGGCGGTGGTGTGGAAGATGCGATAGTGTGAGCGTCCGAGAAATTCTCCGACGCGGATGCCGACCTCGTAGCCAGCCACCACGGCGGTCAAAAACTCGCGGCCACTCGCGCCGATGTCTTGCGCTATGGCCAGCGCCGCCGGGAACACAACGGCCCCGGGGTGGAACACCGAGCCGTTGTGCACATCGTCTTGCTCCGCGAAATGCGACGCTGCTGCATTGACCATGGCGGCAAAATGGGGTGAGGTGGTGCGGCGCGAGATCAGCACCTCGGCGCGGCCCGAGGCCGGCCCCATCTCGCGGGCATAGGCCTCGATGGCCTCGACCGGTCGCGCACCCTTGCCGGCCAGCGCCGAAGCGTACCAGTCGAGAAACAGATCCTCGGTGCGGCGAAGCACTGGTGCCGGGATCATGTCGAATGGCAGGCCAGCCGCAAAGGCGGCCAGCGCCGCGCTCGGGTTTGTATCCAGAATCATGGCATTACACTTTCAGTCAGATTGCTTGTTCCGCACGCAGCCGTGCAATCTCGGGCGCACCGTAGCCCAGCTCGGCGAGAATGGATTCGGTGTGCTCACCCAAAGCAGGCACGGGCCCCATCGGGGGTGGCTCCTCGCTGCCACCGAGGTGATGCGGCGGGTACAGCGCCGGCAGCGGGCCGCACGGCGAACCGATATCGGTCCAACGCCCACGCGCCGCCAACTGCGGGTGACGCCACAGAGCGGCCATCTCGTTGAGTTGAGCATTGGCGATTTGCGCCCCATCCAGGCGCTCGACCAATTGCTCGGCCGTTAATGTCAAGCACACGCTTTCGATGACAGCGCGCAACTGCTCGCGCTGGGCCAGGCGGTTGGCATTGCCCAGATACGCCTTGGCCAGCTCCGGCTGAAGCAGCACCTTCTCGCAAAAAATGGCCCACTCGCGGTCATGCTGCACCGCCAGCACCACCTGCTTGCCGTCGCCGCAGGTAAACGGGCCATAGGGGTAAATCGCCGCGTGCGAGGCACCCGCGCGCGGCGGCGGCGGCTGGCCGTCCATCGTGTAGTAGAGCGGGAAGCCCATCCACTCGGACATCGCTTCGAGCATCGAGATTTCGAGCCGCTGACCGCGCCCCGTGCGACCGCGTTGAAGCAGCGCGGCCAGCACGCTGCTGTAGGCGTACATGCCGGCGGCAATGTCGGCAATTGACAGCCCGGCCTTGGACGGCTGTTCGGGAGTGCCGGTCACCGAGACAAAGCCGGCTTCGCTCTGGATCAGCAGGTCGTAGGCCTTCTTCTCGGTGTAGGGACCGCCTTCGCCGTAACCGGAGATGTCGCACACGACGATACCGGCATTGACAGGCGCCAGGCTCGCGTGGTCCATCCCCATGCGCGCCGCCGCGCCAGGCGCGAGGTTTTGCACCAGCACGTCGCAGCGCTCCACCAGCTTTTGCAGCACGGCGCGCGCGGCCGGCTGCTTGAGATCCAGCGTCAGGCTCTCCTTGGAGCGGTTGCACCAGACGAAGTGCGAAGCCAGGCCGTGCGCGCGGGTGTCGTAGGCGCGGGCGAAATCGCCCTCGCCCGGGCGCTCGACCTTGATGACGCGCGCACCCAGGTCAGCGAGCTGACGGGTGCAAAACGGCGCAGCGATCGCATGTTCCAGCGTGACGACCAACAATCCTTCCAATGGACGCATGGCAGCTACTTTCAGAAAGAGCGTGGCAACCCGAGCACGTGCTCGGCCACGTAGCTCAGGATCAGGTTGGTCGAGATCGGTGCCACCTGATACAGCCGGGTTTCACGAAACTTGCGCTCGACATCGTATTCACAGGCAAAGCCGAAGCCGCCATGGGTCTGAATCGCGGTGTTGGCCGCCTCCCAGGAGGCCTTGGCGGCCAGGTACTTGGCCATATTGGCCTCGGCGCCGCAAGGCCGGTGGGCATCAAACAGCTCGCAGGCACGCCAGCGCATCAGGTCGGCGGCCTCGGTCTCGATGTGGCTTTCAGCGATAGGGAACTGCACGCCCTGGTTCTGCCCGATCGGGCGGTCAAACACGCGGCGCTCGCGGGCGTAGCGCGCGCTGCGATCGACGAACCAGCGGGCATCGCCTATGCACTCGGCGGCAATCAGTGTGCGCTCGGCGTTCAGGCCGTCAAGGATGTACTTGAATCCTTTGCCTTCCTCGCCGATCAGGTTGTCGGCCGGGATTTCAAGCTTGTCAAAAAACAGCTCATTGGTCTCGTGGTTGACCATGTTGCGGATGGGCTTGACCGTCAGACCCTTGCCAATGGCCTGATGCAAGTCAACGATGAAAATCGACATGCCGTCGGACTTGCGCGTCACCTCCTTGAGCGGGGTGGTGCGCGCCAGCAGAATCATCAGGTCGGAGTGCTGGATACGCGAGATCCAGACCTTCTGGCCATTGACGACATAACGGTCCCCCTGCTTGACCGCCGTGGTCTTGATCTTGGTGGTGTCGGTGCCGGTGGTGGGCTCGGTCACGCCCATGGATTGCAAGCGCAAGTCGCCGCTGGCGATTTGGGGCAGGTAGCGGCGCTTTTGCGCGTCTGAGCCGTGGCGCAACAGCGTGCCCATGTTGTACATCTGGCCGTGGCAGGCGCCGGCATTGCCGCCGCAACGGTTGACTTCTTCCATCACCACCGAGGCTTCGGCCAGCCCCAGACCGGCGCCACCGTACTCCTGCGGAATCATCACCGCCAGCCAGCCGGCGCGGGTCAGCGCGTCCACAAACTCCTCCGGGTAGGCGCGCGCTTCGTCGATCTTGCGAAAGTACGCGTCCGGGAAGCGCTTGAAGAGATCGCGCAGCGCGGCGCGCAACTCCGGATAACGTTCTTGGTTCATCATGCTCGGTTTTTGGAAAATCCGTGACACTCAGCGGAACGGGCTGAAATCGGGCTTGCGTTTTTCGAGGAAGGCGCTGGCGCCTTCCTGTTGTTCGCCGGTGTTGAAGTAGTTGGGCGCCACTTCCTGGATCAGGTCGTTCATGTCGCGGCCCATGATCGGCGCCATGTGATGATAAAAAGAACGTTTGACGATCTTCAGGCAGGTCGGCGAGAGCGACAGCAACTCGTCGCAATACTTGCGCACCTCCTCGTCGAGCTTGGCCATCGGCACCACGGAATTGGCCAGCCCCCAGTCGAAGGCCTGCTGCGCGGTGTAGCGGCGGCACAGCATCCACAGCTCGCGTGCGCGCTTGTGGCCCAGCACATTGGCTGCGTGCGAGACGATGTAGCCCCCTGCGGGGGAGCCCACGCGCGGCCCGTTCTGGCCGAAGATCGCGTGCTCTGCAGCGATGGTGAAGTCGCAAAAGTAGGCGATATGGTGACCAGCGCCAATCGCGTAGCCGTTGACGCGCGCGATCACCGGCTTCGGGCACTCGGCGATTTGCCGGTTGAAATTGAACTCCAGGTCCTGCAGGCCGCTCTTGCCACCTTCTCCCTTTTCCCAGTTGACGTCGCCGCCGACGCAGAAGGCGCGCTCGCCCACACCTGTGAGCACGATCACGCCGACTTTCGGGTCGCTGCCGGCCTGGGCCAACAGGCTTTCCATTTCCTTGATCGTGTCGCCGGTGAACGCGTTCAGCGTCTTGGGCCGGTTGATCGTGATGGTGGCGACGAAGTCTTTGACCTCGTAAATGACTTCTTTGTCCGACATAACTGAATCTCCTGTTGAAGTTTGGGGATCGATGGATGACAAGGGTTCAACTCGTGTGCAGTTTCAGCACGCCGTCTCGTACGAGTTGAGTGACTTCGGCCGGGCTGTAGCCCAGCTCGCCGAGAATGGCCGCGCTGTGTTCACCGAGCTTGGGCGGCGGCGGCATGGCGTCGGGCCGGCGCATGCCCTCGGCCAACTGCGCGGGAAACGGGATCAGCGGCAGACCCGGTAGCGCCGGATGCTCGACGAAGCGGTCGGCCAGCACCGGGTCAGACATGGCCCCGGACACCGTGTTCACCGGCCCGCAGGGAATGTCCGCAGCCTCGAACGCGGCCACCCACTCGGCAGCCGGGCGTGTGACAAAGATCGCCGCCAGTTCGGCCAGCAGCGCGGGCCGGTTGGCGATGCGCGCGGCGTTTCGGTCGTAGCGCGGATCGGTCAGCCAGGCGGGCTGCTTGACAACGCCACAAAAGCGCCTGAACGCGCCTTCATTGACCACCGACACGCTGAACCAGGCACCGTCGGAACCCTGGAAGTGGCGGCTGGGCACGGCGATCGGCAAGTTCACCGAGCGAACCGGCTCGCGCTGCTCGACGGCGTGCTCGCCCACCTTGGCTGCCATGAAGTTGAAGATGGTGTCGGCCAGCGCCAACTCGACGCGCTGCCCGCGGCCGGTCTGCTGCCAGTGCATGACCGCGGCCAGCACACCCAAGGCGCCGCACATCCCAGACGCCACATCGATGATCGGCAAGCCGATGCGAACCGGCGGATCACCTTCCTCGCCGCTGGCGTAAAAAGCCCCGGCCATGCCCTGCACCACACTGTCAACGGATGGGCGCAAGCGGTACGCGCTGTCTTCGCCAAAGGCCGACACCATGGCGTAGATGATTTCCGGGTTGACCTGTCGCACGGCCTCGTAGGTCAGCGCATTTTTCTCGGCGAAATCGGGGCGAAAATTATGCACCAGCACCTGCGACTGGGCGATCAGTCGGACCAGCACCTCGCGCCCTGCGTCCGTACGGAAGTCCAGTGCCAGCGACTCCTTGCCACGGTTGCAGGTCATGAACGTAACGCTTGAATCGCCGTAGAACGGTGGGCCGAAATGCCGCCCCTCCTCACCGTTCAACGCCTCGACCTTGATGACGCGCGCACCGAGGTCTGCCAGCACCATGGCCGCATACGGACCGGCGATCAAGCGCGACAAGTCGACAACCGTGATGCCCTGGAGGATGCCCGCCACGCCTTCGCCTCTTCTTACTTCTTGGCGCCGCGCATCCGGCTGCGAAACGCGGCGATACCGTCCCGGTGCTCCGGCGTGTCCTCGAGGACGGCCATGTGCGAAGAAACCATGTCCAGATGGGTGGCCAGCGCCATGGTCTGGCTCTGGTACACCGCACGGCGAAAGAAGCGCACTGCCTGCTGCGGTTTGGCCGCGATAGTGCGCGCCAGCGCGTAAGTGGCCTCCATCAGCTCTTCATCGGGCACCACACGGTTGACCATGCCGATGCGCTCGGCCTCCTGCGCATCGACGGTGCGACCGGTCCAGAACAATTCCAGGGCACGCGCCGTTCCGATCAGGCGCGGCAGGAACCAGGCGCCCGCATCGCCGGCCATCAGCCCGATGTCAATGTAGCTCTCAGCCAGCGTGGCCGAACTGGCCATCACCCGCAGGTCGCACATCAGCGCCATGTCGCAACCTGCGCCCCGCGCGGCGCCGTTGATGGCCGCGATGACCGGCTTTTCCATGCGCTCCAGCGTCAGCGCGATGCGATGCACGTGCCGGTACAGGAAGTTCTTGCGACCCAGACTGTCGAGTTCGCTGAACTTGGCCATTTCGTCGAAATCACCCCCGGCGCAAAAGGCACGTCCAGCGCCCGTCACCACGATAACCCGCACCCGATCGTCGGCCTCGGCCGACTCCAGCGCAGCCCGCCAAGCTTCGATCATCGGCAGATCGAAGGCATTGAGTTGGGCGGGGCGATTGAGGGTCAGCGTGCCGATGCCGTGGGCATCGATCGTGAACAGCACCGGTGGCTCAGCGGACATGAAATCTTTCCTCTCTCTCGGTTGGGTAGCGCGAAGCCTCAAGTCAACCATTGACTGGAGGATCGTGGCATGGTAGCATAACAGGTGTTAGTTAGTTTAATTATTCCAGCAGCCGTACCTGCTCCGACAATGCGGAGGTTTTCAAACCGAGCGGACGAAATCAACGAGCGACAGCGTGCCCGCGAGCACCTGCTCGCCAACCACCTTGTGCCAGCAGGCCTCCGATCCGTGAGCCATGCGCCACTCGTGCAGGCGCCTGGTCAGCAACTGCAAATCGTATTCTTCGGTCACGCCGATCGCACCGTGCAAGGCGTGGGCGATTGAAGCGACCAGCACGGCCGCTTCGCTGGTGCGCGACTTGGCCATGGCGGCCGCCAGCAGGGACGGCGCTTTCCCGGCGCCCTGAAAGGCTGCTTCAGCAGCCATGGATGCGGTTGCGGTGTGCTCGGCCATCACGCTCAATTGATGCTGCACCGCCTGGAACTTGCCGAGGGATCTGCCGAATTGCATGCGGTCGTTGCAGTATTGCAGCGTCATCTCGAACACCCGACTCATGGCACCGCTGAGCAGGGCCGCATGCAGTGCGGCCCCAAAGGCGGGCAAGATCGCGCCGCCGCTGGGCGAGCGGCTTGCACTGGCAGCATCCGGCCAGGCAAGCGTTGCCGTCAGGCTGCGGTTCACACCCGTGGCCTGGCGCCGGGCCGCCGCGCAAGGCAGCAGCAGCAAGGCATCACCGTCGCTGGCGAGCACGAAGTCCGCCAGCAGGCCATAGGGTGTCAACGCGCAGGTGATGCCACCGTCGGCCTCGCGCCGAAACGCTGCGGCCAGCGTGACCATGCCAGAGGGCATGGCCATCTGCGAGGCCAGCAGCGCGCGCGCTACGATGGTTTGCGCCACGGGTACCGGTACCGTGTAGCGTCCGAAATGGCTCAGCACAGGGAATAGATCGGCCAGGCTCAGGTCGGCTCCGCCCTCGGATTCAGGTGCCAGCAAGGCCAGAAATCCGGCTCCAGCCACCGCGTCCCACAAGGCGGCAGGTGAGCCGCCGACTTCGATGGCACGCACCGCAGCAGGGGTGCACTGGTCTTTGAGAATGTCTTCTATGGCTTCTGCAAACACGGCCTTGTTCTTTCTCAACGCAAGCCCAGCCCGCGTGCGATCATGCCGCGCAAGATCTCGCGCGTGCCGCCGCGCAGGGAATAGGTGGGGGATATCTGGCTCACATAGGCCAGCGTGCGGTACAGGTCGGCATCCACCGGCGCATCCGGGTTCATGGCGATGGCCGCCTCGATGACGGCCGGAATGCTTTGCTCAAATTCTGTACCGATGTCCTTGACCAACGCAGCCTCGACGATCGGACTCTCGCCATGCACCAGTTTGCTGGTGACGGCGATGGAAATGTGACGCAGCGTGGCCAGATGCGTGGCAAAGCGCCCGATCGTGGCGGCATGGACGGCGGCGTCCTGCGTGTGACGCAGGCAGGCGATCCAGTGATCCAGCAAAACGATGCTTGAATAGATGCGTTCCGGTCCGCTGCGCTCGAAGGCCAGTTCGGCATTGACCTGTGCCCAGCCGCTGCCCTCCTGGCCGACCAGCGCGTCATCGGCCAGCTGCACATCGTCGAAAAAGACCTCGGAAAAATGGGCGTCACCGGTCAGATCATGAATCGGACGCACCGTCACACCGGGCAAGGACAGGTCCACAATAAACTGCGACAACCCCGATTGCCGGTCCTGCGGCTCACCCGATGAGCGCACCAGAGCGATCATGTAGTGGCAATGCTGCGCATTGGTGGTCCATATCTTGCGACCATTCAAACGCCAGCCACCTGCGCAACGTGTCGCCCGGGTGCCGACACTGGCGAGGTCGGAGCCGACATTGGGCTCGCTCATGCCGATGCAAAAAAAGGCCTCGGCGGCGCAAATTTTCGGCAGATAGAACTGGCGCTGCGCTTCACTGCCAAACTTCAGGATGAGTGGCCCGCTCTGACGGTCAGCGATCCAGTGCGCCGACACAGGAGCACCGGCGGCAAGCAGTTCTTCCACGAGCACAAAGCGCGAGAAGGCGTCCAGGCTGGCACCGCCGTACGCGGCGGGCAAGGTCACACCGACCCAGCCACGCGCGGCCAGCTTTTGACTGAACGCGGCATTGAAACCCATCCATGACCGCGCCCGAATGTCCGGCGTTCCGGGTTCGAAGCTGGACTGGAGAAAGGCTTTCACCTCGGCGCGAAACGGGTTTGTTGCCGCGGGAAGCTTGGCAAGCCGGAAAGCCGATAGCAGATTACTCACGAGAAAAATCTCCGTGCAGTGGGCATCGCTGTAATGGAAAACACTACTCCGATACCGTCTTCACCCTAGTCGGCACGACTATACAGGTCTCTGAAGCGTTCGCGCAGCGGATGTTTCTGAATCTTGCCCGTGGTCGTCATCGGCAAGGCGTCCAGAAAGCGGATCGCCTTGGGCACCTCGAAACCACCAAGATGTTCCTTGCACAGCTGCAACAGCTCTGCCTCATCGACCTGCGCGCCGGGCTTGCGCACGACAAAGGCCGTGACCGCCTCGATCCAGCGTGCATGGGGCAACCCCACCGCCACGGCATTGGCGACCGCCGGGTGACGCAGCAGAACCGACTCCACCTTGACCGAGGCCACGTTTTCTCCGCCGGTCTTGATCATGTCCTTCTTGCGATCCTTGAACAACAACTGACCATCGACCCACATCCCCAGATCGCCCGTATGGTGCCATCCGAAGAGGCGTGCCTCGGCGGTCGCCTCAGGGTTATTGTAGTAGCCCTCCATGACATTGGGGCCGCGATGAACGATCTCACCCACCTCGCCCTCACCGAGGATGCGGCCCTGGTCATCCATCACCTCGGTGTCGTTGAGTATGGAGCTGACGCCCCAGTAAGGTCCGAAGCGACGCAGTTGCTCCTCCGGCCGAAAGGCGACGGTGGCAGGGTACATCTCGGTTTGGCCGGTGGCCAGCATGTAGTTCGGGCAGAACTCCGCGATCAGGCGACGCAGAAGCGTCTCGGCCATCGGTGCCATCGCATAGACACACAGACGCAGGCTGGACAAGTCGCGTTGTGTTCGCGTGGGGTTATCGAGCATGGCCTGATGCATCAGCGGCAAGCCGACCAGGAAGCTGATGCGCTCTCGCTCGATCGTGTCAAGCATCGCGCCGGGTTCGAATCCACGGGTGATGACCACCGTGCCGCCGGCCGCCAGCACGCCGCACATCAGCGTATGCTGTGCGCAATGGAAAAGGGGCAAGGTGGCGTTGTTGACGTCCTCGCGGCGCAAGCCAAACTCCACCGCGTTTGCCATCGCAGCCATCACCACCGACAAGTGACTCTGCATCACCCCCTTGGGCCGTCCTGTGGTGCCGCTGGTGTACATGATCTGCGCAACGTCGCGGTCGCCAAGCTCAACCATGGGCTCTTGCGGCAGATGGGCTTCGAGCGCTGCCGTGAAACTGCCAAACGTATCGACGGCCTCGCCCTCGATCACCCACCCACGCCCGGGACTCGCGCTCACAAGCGCGCGCAAATCGGGACGGGCCAGTTGTGCACCGTCGATCAGCACAAAGCGTGCCTCGGCATGTTCCAGGATGTAGCCCACATCGTCAGACCCGAGCCCTGTATTGATGGGTACCCAGATCAGACCGGCGCGGTGGATGCCGAACATCGCGACGACGAAATCAATCGAGTTATTGCACAGCGTGGCCACCCGATCACCGCGCTGGAGCCCAGTGGCGATCAAAGCGTTGGCACAGCAACTGACGAGCGCATCGAGCTCGCCATAGGTCAGTCGCCGATCCCCCAGGATCAGCGCGAGCTTGGCCCGATCACGTCGCGCTCCGCGACGCAGGAAGTCACCGATGGTGACACGGGCGATTTGTCCGGGCGAGGGCACGCCAAGAACAGCTGGGGACGATGGACTCATAAAGACCTCACTCAAAAGTGTTCGACATGCCTGCGCCTCGGATCAATCCAAGATCGCTACAGAGCAGCCACCAGTTCTGGCACCGCAACGAACAGGTCCCCCACCAGGCCGTAATCCGCGACCTGAAAGATCGGCGCTTCGGGGTCCTTGTTGATGGCGACGATGACCTTGCTGTCCTTCATGCCGGCCAGATGCTGGATGGCGCCTGAGATGCCGACGGCCAGATACAACTGCGGCGCGACGATCTTGCCGGTCTGCCCGACCTGGTAGTCATTGGGGGCGTAGCCGGCATCGACGGCGGCACGTGAAGCGCCGAGCGCGGCGCCGAGCTTGTCGGCCAGCGGCTCCAGCACGGCATGAAACTTCTCGGGGGCGCCCAGTCCGCGTCCGCCCGACACAATGATCGAAGCAGCGCTGAGTTCCGGACGCTCGAGCTTCACCACCTCACGACCGACGAGTCGGCTCAAGCCCAGATCAGCCTCGGCGGCCAGCGTCTCGATCACTGCCGTGCCGCCCGCGCCCACCGGGTCGAAGGCGGTGGTGCGAATGCTGAGCACCTTGATGGCGTCCTTCGATTGCACGCGCGCCAGTGCATTGCCGGCATAGAACGGGCGCACGAAGGTGTCCGCGGACTCGATGGCGATCACGTCCGACACCTGAGAGGCGTCCAGCAGTGCAGCCACGCGCGGCAGCACGTTCTTGCCAAAGGCGGTGGCCGGTGCCAGCACATGGGTGTAGGCAGCGTCGGAGCGCACCCGTGACTGCACCAGTTCGGCCAGATTCTCGGCCAGGTGGGCTTCGTAGTGGGCTGCATCGGCGTGCAGCACCTGGGTCACACCCGCCAGCGCGGCGGCGGCCTGGGCCACGGCTGCGCAACTACCTCCGGCCACCAGCACGTGCATGTCGCCGCCCAGCCGTTTGGCGGCGGCGATCGTATTCAACGTTGCCGCCTTGAGTACGGTGTTGTCGTGTTCGGCAATGATCAGTGTTGTCATCAGATGACCTTCGCTTCTTCTTTGAGTCGTTTGACGAGTTCGGCCGTATCGGCCACTTTGATGCCGGCTTTGCGCACCGCCGGCTCGCTGACGTGAAGGGTCACGGTGCGCGACGCAATGTCGATGCCGAGATCAGCCGCCTTGATCACCTCCATCGGCTTCTTCTTTGCCTTCATGATGTTGGGCAGCGTGACGTACCGCGGCTCATTGAGCCGCAGGTCGGTTGTGATCACCGCCGGCAGCTTCAACTCGAGGGTTTCCAGACCACCGTCAATTTCGCGCGCCACGACGGCCCGCTCGCCCTCAATCTGGACTTTCGAGGCAAAGGTCGCCTGCGGCCACCGCATCAACGCAGCGAACATTTGCCCGGTCTGCCCCGCGTCGCCGTCGATCGCCTGCTTGCCAAAGATGGCCAGTTGCACACCCTCTTTCGTGGCGACATGGCTCATAAGCTTGGCCACCGCCAGTGGTTCGAGCCCGGCGTCGGTTTCAATCAACACGCCGCGATCGGCACCGATGGCCATCGCGCTGCGCAAGGTCTCCTGACAAGCGTTCGGTCCGCAGGACACGGCGATCACTTCCGAAGCGACACCGGCCTCCTTGAGGCGCACCGCCTCTTCACAGGCGATTTCGTCGAACGGGTTCATGGACAACTTCTGGTTTACGAGATCGACTCCCGAACCGTCGGATTTGACGCGGGCTTTGACGTTGTAGTCCAGCACCCGCTTTACAGCGACCAATATCTTCACTTTGACTCCATGGGTTTAAATAATTTGCAAATAGGGACTTGGGTGCACCCGGCTCACTCCCACTTCCAATCCTTGTACATCTCGCGCAACTTGGTCTTGAGGAATTTGCCGGTCGAGGTGCGCGGGATTTCGTTCACAAACGCAAAGCCTTCGGGCAACTGCCACTTGGCAAAGGTCTTGGCCAGATGGTCCCGAATCTCTTCAGCGGTGGCACTCATACCTGGGCGCAACACCACCACCGCCAACGGCCGCTCTGCCCAGCGCGGGTGCGGCACTGCGATCACCGATGCCTCCAGCACCGCCGGGTGGCCCATCACAGCGTTTTCCAGATCGACCGAACTGATCCATTCGCCGCCCGACTTGATCAGGTCCTTGGTGCGGTCTGTCAAACGCAGGAATCCTTCCGAATCGATGCATCCCACGTCGCCGGTACGCAACCATCCATCGGCGGTGAAGCTGCTCTCGTTGAGCGGCAGGTCATGGTAGCCGCCGGTGACCCACGGACCACGTACCTGGATCTCGCCGACCGAACTGCCGTCCCACGGCACCTCGCCATCGTCGCCGATCAGGCGGATGTCGACCAGCGGAGCGGCCATGCCCTGCTTGGTGCGGAAGCCATACTGCTCTTCCTTGGACAGCGAGCGCATCTGCGGCTTGAGCAACGAAACCGTGCCCAGCGGGGAAGTCTCGGTCATACCCCAGGCGGTAGCAACCTCAAGATTGAACTCGTCAAAACCGCGGAACAGCGACTCCGGCGCCGCCGAGCCGCCGACCAGCATGCGCATGCCGGGCACCAAATCGTACTTGGCCGGGTTGGCACGCAGCGTCTGCAGCAACGACAGCCAGATCGTCGGCACCCCGCCAGTCACTGTGACGCGCTCACGCTGGTACAAGTCGAGCAGCGAGTCCGAATCGAGATGCGGCCCGGGAAACACCTGCTTGGCGCCCACAAAGGTGGAGATGAACGGCAGACCCCAGGCGTTGGCGTGGAACATCGGCACTACTGGCAGCACAGTGTCTGTGCCAGAAACATTGATCCCACCCGGGAGGGCCGCCACGAGCGTATGCAGCACGGTCGAGCGGTGCGAATAGACGACACCCTTGGGGTTCCCGGTAGTGCCCGAGGTGTAGCACATGCCACAGGGCGCGTTTTCGTCAACCTCGACACAATTGAAATCGCCGGTCGCCTTGCCGATAAAGGTTTCGTAGTCGTCGTGACCCTGTGCCACCGATTTGCCGGTCAGCGGAACCACGATAATGCGCTCGAAGTTGACATCCTCGGCAAACTGCGCCAGCAAAGGCAGCAGTACATCGTCGACGATCAGGAAACGGTCCTTGGCGTGGTTAACGATAAACGCCAAGTCGTGCGGAAACAGGCGCAGGTTGAGGTTATGCATCACTGCGCCCGCCGCCGGTATGCCAAAGTAGCATTCCAGGTGGGCATAGTGGTTCCACATCAGGGTGGCAACCCGATCACCGGGCTTGATGCCGGCCTTGACCAGCGCCTCGGCCAGACCCTTGGCCCGGCGGTGGAAGTCGGCGTAGGTATGCCGGCGCAGTGACTTGTCAGGCATCCGCGAAACGATTTCCACCTTGGGGTGGTACAGCTTGGCCCGCTCAAGAAAATGATTGAGCGACAGCGGCACTTGCATCATGGTCGATTTCATACTCATGGTTCAACTCCAAAAAATTGTCATTACAGACTCAACTAAAAAATCAAAAGTCAGTTCCCTATCCCCGATAGGGTAGAGATCGACTTCGCGCCCGATGCGGCCGCCACGCGAGGAAACAGCATCGTGTACATGCTCTGCGCCAACGCGTCGACATCCAGACGCCCCTCGGGCCGGTACCACTGCGCCGTCCAGTTAAGGGCACCAAGTACCGTCTGTCGCACCAGCACGGCATCGGGGTCGACCCAACCCAAAACCACAGCCTCATTGATGGGCTCCATCCACAAGGCCTCGTAGGCCTCGCGCAATGCCAGCACCCGGGTCTGGGCGGCGGGCGACAGGCTGCGCCATTCGTAAAGCAACACAGTCATCGCGTCGAGTCTCAGACCCAGCAAAGCCTTCAGGTGGCAGCGCACCATTGACAGCAGCCGCTCGGGCAAGCGAGTCTCACCGGCCAGCCCGTCACGCACCGACTGCATGATGTCGCGAACCCCGCCCTCCATCACCGCCACCAGCAACTCCTCCTTGGTGGCGAAGTGATAGAAGAGCGAACCCGAGGTCATTCCCAGCGCCTCGGCGATATCGCGCACCGAGGTGCGCTCGAAACCGCGACGCCGGAACTGGCCCGCCGCAATGGCCAAAATCGCATCCTTTCGCCCGTTGTCACGCACCTTTGTCATGCCGTACACTATACTATATCATCTAACAAGCGTTTGATCGGTTGCGGATCGCGGGAACGACACTTCCGGCGCATTCCGCGTGGATGAATCAAAGCCATCGCAGCCGTCGCCCTTGCCAGATTGAAACCACCTCAAAGGACAGACCCAAACATGCTGACACGCACCATCTTCGGCGAAGAACACGAACTCTTCCGGGACCAGGCCCGTCGCTTCCTGGAAGAGGAAGTCATTCCCCATCACGCCAGCTGGGAAGCAGATGGCATCGTGCCGCGTGAGGTCTGGCGCAAGGCAGGCGCTGCGGGTCTGCTGTGTCCGGCCATCCCTGAAGCCTACGGCGGCGGTGGCGGTACACGCCTGCACAGCGCCGTGCTGATCGAGGAAATCGCCCGCGCCGGCACGAGCGGGATCGGCTTCGGACTGCACTCGGACATCGTCGCTCCCTACATCCTGGCCTACGGTACCGAGGAACAAAAGCTCGCCTGGCTGCCGCGCATGGCCACCGGCGAGGTCATTGGCGCCATCGCCATGACCGAGCCGGGCGCGGGCAGCGACCTGCAAAACGTGCGCACCAGCGCGGTCCGCGACGGCCATGAATTGGTCATCAATGGCCAGAAGACCTTCATCACCAATGGCCAAAACGCCGACCTGGTGATCGTGGTCGCCAAGACCGACCCGACGCAAGGCGCCAAGGGCACCTCGCTGCTTCTGGTCGAGACGGGTCGCCCCGGTTTCACGCGCGGGCGCAACCTCGAAAAGATCGGCATGAAGGCGCAGGACACCTCCGAACTGTTCTTCGACAACGTGCGGGTGCCAGCGGGCAACATTCTCGGCGGCGAGGGCAAGGGCTTCTTCCTGCTGATGCAGGAGCTCGCTTGGGAGCGCATGCAGATCGCCATCGGCGCGGTGGCAGGCGCCGAGGCGGCGCTCGAATGGACGCTGGCCTACACCAAGGACCGCAAGGCCTTCGGCCAGCGCGTGATCGACTTCCAGCACAACCGCTTCAAACTTGCCGAAATGAAGGCCGAGATCCAGGTCGCACAGGTCTTTGTCGACCGCCTGCTCGGTCTGCTGATGGACGGCCAGCTTGATGCGGCCACCGCCGCGATGGCCAAGTACTGGACCACCGACCTGCACTGCAAAGTGGTTGACCAGTGCCTCCAGATGTTCGGCGGCTTCGGCTACATGTGGGAGTACCCGATTGCCCGCGCCTATGCGGATGCACGCGTCGCGCGCATCTACGGCGGCACCAACGAGATCATGAAGGAAATCATCAGCCGCACGCTGTAGAACGCGCCGTCTGCCGTTTCTTCGCCTCCAACGATTCAAAAAAGGAAACCCACCATGACCGATGCATTCATTTACGACGCCGTGCGCACGCCGCGCGGCAAGGGCCGCAGTTCAGGTGCCCTGCACGGCACCACGCCCATCAGCCTGGCCATCACGGCGTTGCAGGCGCTGCGCGAGCGCAACGCCCTCGACACCGCCTTCGTGGACGACATCATCCTCGGCTGTGTCGAACCCGCCGGTGAGCAAGGCGCCAACATCGCCCGCGTGGCGGCCATCGCCGCCGGCTATCACGAGTCCGCTCCCGGCGTGCAAATCAACCGCTTCTGCGCCTCCGGGCTCGAAGCCTGCAACATGGCCTCCGCCAAGGTGATGTCGGGCCAGTCGCCCCTCGTCATCGGTGGCGGCGTGGAGAGCATGAGCCGCGTGCCGATGGGCACCAGCGGCGGCGCCTGGGCAGCTGACCCAGCGGTGGCGATTCCGACCTATTTCGTGCCGCAGGGCATTTCGGCCGACCTGATTGCCACCCTGTACGGTCACAGCCGCAAGGACGTGGACAGCTACGCCGTCGAGAGCCAGCGTCGCGCCGCACAAGCCTGGGCCGAGGCACGCTTCGCCCGCTCCATCGTGCCCGTGAAAGACGTGAACGGCTGCGTCGTGCTCGCGCACGACGAACACATGCGCGCCGACACCACCCTGGACTCGCTGGCCAAGCTGGAGCCTGCGTTCCAGGTGCAGGGCGAGAAATACGGCTTCGACGCGGTCGCCCTCCAGCGCTATCCGGAACTCGAATGCATGACGCACGTGCACCACGCCGGCAACTCGTCGGGCATTGTTGACGGCGCATCCGCGGTGCTGATCGGCAACGCCGATGTCGGCAAACGGCTTGGCCTGAAAGCCCGTGCCCGCATCCGCTCGTTCGCATCGATCGGCAGCGAGCCCACCATCATGCTGACAGGCCCCTCCTACTCGGCGGAAAAAGCGCTCAAGCTGGCTGGCATGAAGGCGGCAGACATCGATCTCTACGAGTTGAACGAAGCCTTCGCCTCGGTCGTGCTGCGCTTCATGGAGGTGATGAACGTCCCGCACGACAAGATGAACGTCAACGGCGGGGCCATCGCGATGGGGCACCCGCTCGGTGCCACTGGCGCCATGATTCTGGGCACCCTGCTCGACGAACTCGAGCGCCGCAACCTTTCCACCGGCCTGGCCACGCTGTGCGTGGGCGCCGGCATGGGCACCGCCACCATCATCGAGCGCGTTTGACCCAGCCGCCTCCCGGAAACACGCCGGTTTCACCCCATTTACCAGGACTCTCACCATGACGATCGACTACAAGGTGGATGCCGACGGCATCGCCACCATCTCTTGGAACATGCAGGACGTGCCGATGAACGTCCTCAACGAGCAATCCATCCCCGCGTTCAGCGAGGCCGTGCGCAAGGCGGTGGCAGACGCCGCCGTCAAGGGCGTGATCATCGCCTCGGCCAAGCCCGATTTCATCGCGGGTGCCGACCTGAACATGATGCTCGCGATCACCGATGCGCAAGGCCTGCTGGACTTCGTCGCGCGCCTGCACACTTTGCTGCGCGGCATTGAAAAAAGCGGCAAGCCCTTCGTCGCCGCGCTCAACGGCACCACGCTGGGCGGCGGCTATGAGGTCGCGCTGGCCTGCCACCGCCGCATCGCGGCCGACAACCCTAAGGCTCAGATCGGCCTGCCCGAAGTGGCCCTCGGCCTGCTGCCAGGGGGCGGCGGCACGCAGCGCCTGCCGCGCCTGATCGGGCTGCGCGGCGCCCTGCCCTTGCTGCTCGAGGGCAAGAAGCTGTCTCCCGAGAAAGCCCTCGAAGCCGGCCTGGTCGATGAAGTCGTGCCCACCGAACAGTTGCTGGCACGCGCCAAAGAGTGGCTGCTCACTGAAGGCCCCCAGAACGCCGTGCAACCCTGGGACCGCAAAGGGTTCAAGCTGCCGGGCGGCGCGGTTCAAAGTCCTGGCGGCTACGAAACCTTCACGGCCGGCAACGCCATGCTGCGCGCCAAGACCTTTGGCAACTACCCTGCACCCGAGGCCATTCTTAGCGCCGTCTATAACGGCTGTCAGGTGGACATCGACACAGGCTGCAAGGTCGAAGGGCGCGAATTCGCCAAGCTCGCGACCGGCAAGGTCTCGAAGAACATGATCCGCTCGCTGTTTTTCGGCATCGGTGACGCGAACAAGCTCGCCTCACGCCCCAAGGGTATTCCGAAGGCCAGCTACCGCAAAGTCGGCATCCTGGGCGCGGGCATGATGGGCGCTGGCATTGCCTATGCGTGCGCCGAAGTCGGCATGCAGGTGGTGTTGCTCGACTCCAGCCTCGAGGCCGCGAACAAAGGCAAAGGCTACAGTGAAGCGCTGTGGGGCAAGCGCGTGGCCGCCAAGCGCATGGGCGAGGCCGAACGCGATGCCAAGCTCGCGCTGATCCAGCCCACGACCGACTTTGCGGCGCTTGACGGTTGCGACATCGTGGTCGAAGCCGTGTTCGAAGACCGCGCCATCAAGGCAGATGTCACGCGCAAGGCCGAAGCCCAGCTTGCGCCCAGCGCCATCTTTGCCTCCAACACCAGCACGCTGCCCATCACCGGCCTGGCCGAAGCCTCGGCGCGCCCGGCGAACTTCATCGGCCTGCACTTTTTCTCGCCCGTGGACAAAATGCCGCTGGTCGAGATCATCCGCGGCAAGGCGACGAGCGACGAGTGCCTGGCGCGCGCCATGGACTTCGTCAAGGCCATCCGCAAGACACCCATCGTCGTCAACGACAGCCGCGGTTTTTACACCAGCCGCGTGTTCTCGACCTACGTCGGTGAAGGCCTGGCGCTGCTCGCCGAAGGTGTGGCGCCGGCGCTGATCGAAAACGCTGGCCGCATGTGCGGCATGCCCGTGGGCCCGCTCGCGCTGGCCGACGAGGTATCGCTCGAACTCATGGCGCGCATCCGCAAACAGACCGCAGCCGATCTCGGCGCTGCCTACCAGCGCAGCGCCATCGACGATGTCTGCGACCGCATGGTGGACAAGCTCGGACGCCTGGGCAAGAAAATCGGCCAGGGCTTTTACGACTATCCGCAAGGCGCGCCCAAACACCTGTGGGCCGGTCTTGCGCAGGAGTTTGCGCAGGCGGCCACCCAGCCCAGCGTGGAAGACGTCAAGCAACGCCTTATGTTCATCCAGTCCGTCGAGACCGCGCGCTGCCTCGAAGAAAAGGTGCTGCTCGCGCCCATCGATGCCGACGTGGGTGCCATTCTGGGCTGGGGTTTCCCGCCCTGCCTCGGTGGCCCAATCGGCCAGATCGACACCGTGGGCGTGGCCGAATTCGTCCAAACCTGCGAAGCCCTGGCGCAACGCGTCGGCCCGCGTTTCGTTCCGCCCCAGCTGCTGCGCGACATGGCCCAGCGCGGCACCGTGTTTTACCCCCGTTGAGCGAGGGATAGCCCCCATGCCCGCCATCCAAAGCCAAATCAATCCGCAATCGGAGAACTTCCAGCGCGAGCGCGCGCAGATGCTGGCGCTGATCCACCACTTTCGCGACTTCGAAGACCGCGTGCGCAACACCTCCAACAGCCAGGAGTCCAAGTTCCGCGCGCGCAAGCAGCTGCTGCCGCGTGAGCGCATCGCGCTGCTGCTCGACCGCGGCTCTGAATGGCTGGAGTTTTCCACGCTCGCGGGCCTGCGCATGCACGACGATGATGGTGACAAAAACGTGCTCGGTGGCGGCATCATCACTGGAGTCGGCCAGGTGGCTGGCGTGCGCTGCGTGGTGATCGCGTCCGACAGCGCGATCAAGGGCGGCACCATCACGCCCATGGGCATGCGCAAGAGCCTGCGCGCCGAAGCCATCGCGCTGGAAAACAAGCTGCCCGTGATCCGCCTCGTCGAGTCGGGCGGCGCCAACCTCATGCACGTGGGCGAGGTCTTCATCGAAGGCGGGCGCGGTTTTGCCAACCAGGCGCGACTGTCGGCCGCAGGCATTCCGCAAATCTGCGTGATGCACGGGCATTCGACGGCCGGCGGCGCTTACATACCTGGCATGTCCGACTACGTGATCATGGTGCGCGGACGCGCCAAGGCGTTTCTGGCCGGCCCGCCGCTGCTCAAGGCCGCGACGGGCGAAATCGCCACCGACGAGGAACTGGGTGGTGCCGAAATGCACAGCACCACCTCGGGCGTGGCCGAATACCTGGCCGAAGACGACACCGACGGCATCCGCATTGCGCGCGACATCATGGCGCGCCTGCCGTGGAACGACAAACTGCCGCTGCGCGCGCCCAAGACCTGGAAAGAGCCCCGCTACGCCATCGACGAGATCGTGGGCACCGTGCCCGTCGATTTTCGCCACCCCTACGACATGTACGAGGTGCTGGCGCGCATCATCGACGACTCCGACTTCCTCGAGTTCAAGGCCCTGTACGGCAGCGCCACGGTGTGCGGCATGGGCGCCATCGAAGGGCAACCCTGCGGCTTCCTGGGCAACAACGGCCCGATCGATCCGCAAGGCGCGACCAAGGCCGCGCAATTCATCCAGCTGTGCAGCCAGTCGGGCACGCCGCTCATCTTTTTGCAGAACACCACAGGCTTTCTCGTGGGCAAAGACGTGGAGCAGGTGGGCATCATCAAGCACGGCGCGAAACTGATCCAGGCCGTCACCAACGCCACCGTGCCGCGCATCACGCTGATGATCGGTGCTTCTTTCGGTGCCGGCAACTACGGCATGTGCGGCCGCGCTTACGACCCGCGCTTCGTCTTTGCCTGGCCCAACGCGCGCGTGGCCGTGATGGGTGGCGAACAGGCCGCGACCGTGATGCGCATCGTCACCGAAGAAAAATTTGCCCGCACGGGCAAGACGCCGCCGGCCGATGCCATGCAGACCATGCGCGAGGAAATCCTGCAACGCTTCGACATGGAATCGCACGCCTTCTTCGCCACGGCGCGCCTCTGGGACGACGGCATCATCGACCCGCGTGACACCCGCCGCGTGCTCGCCACCGCCCTGGCCGTGTGCCGCGACGCCGAAGTCCGTCAACTGAACCCCAACACCTTCGGTGTCGGCCGGATGTGAGAAAGCCCATGCGTTTTACCAAGATACTGATCGCCAACCGTGGCGAAATCGCCTGCCGCGTGATCCGCACGGCCAAAGCCCTGGGCTACCGCACCGTGGCTGTTCATAGCGAGGCCGATGCCCAGGCCCTGCACGTCGCCCTGGCCGACGAAGCCGTGTGCATAGGCCCGCCGCCCGTGCGCGAGAGCTACCTCAACATACAGGCGCTGCTGCGCGCTGCGGCCAGCACGGGGGCCGACGCCGTGCACCCGGGCTACGGCTTTTTGTCCGAAAACGAAGCCTTCGCGCAAGCCTGCCAGGACGCCGGGCTGGTCTTCATCGGGCCAGACCCCGAAGCCATCCTGAACATGGGCAACAAGGCCGGCGCCAAGCGCCTGATGCTCGCTGCGGGCGTGCCCTGCGTGCCCGGCTACCAGGGTACCGACCAGTCCGACGCCACGCTGATCGCGCAGGCACGTGAAATCGGCTTTCCCATCATGGTCAAGGCCGCAGCGGGAGGCGGCGGGCGCGGCATGCGCCTCGTCGCCAGCCCCGAAGACCTGCCCAACGCGCTCACGAGCGCACGCTCCGAAGCCCAAAACGCCTTCGGCAGCGACGAACTGATCCTCGAGCACGCCGTGATCGAGCCGCGCCACGTCGAAATCCAGGTGTTCGGCGACCGGCACGGCAACATCATCCACCTCGGCGAGCGCGACTGCTCGATCCAGCGCCGCCACCAGAAAGTGTTCGAAGAAGCGCCCTCGCCCGCCGTCTCGCCCGAATTGCGCGCGCACATGGGCGCCGCCGCCGTGGCCGCGGCCCGCGCCGTGAACTACGTGGGCGCGGGCACGGTGGAGTTTCTGCTCGACCGCGACGGCAACTTCTACTTCCTCGAAATGAACACGCGCCTGCAGGTGGAGCACCCCGTGACCGAGTGCGTCACGGGGCTGGACCTCGTCGCCTGGCAGATTGCCGTGGCGCGCGGCGAGGCGCTGCCGCTGACGCAGGAACAGGTGCAGCTCGCGGGCCACGCGATCGAAGTGCGCCTGTACGCCGAAGACCCGTACGCCGACTTTCTGCCGCAAAGCGGCGACGTGCTCGTGTGGCAGCCGCCCAGCGGGCCCGGCCTGCGCGTGGACCATGGCCTGATCGCAGGCCAGGCCGTGAGCCCACACTACGACCCGATGATCGCCAAGATCATCACCTACGGCGCCACGCGCGAAGAAGCGCGCCGGCGCCTGATCGGCGCGCTGCAAAACACGCAGCTGCTGGGGCTCGCGAACAACCGCTCGTTCCTCGAAGCCGTGGCCGAGCATCCGGTGTTCGCCGCAGGCAATGCCACCACGGCCTTCATCGCGCAGAACTTCGACGCCACACAGTGGGTGCGCCCACAGCCCGACTCGCTCGCGCTCGCACTCGCGGGCGTGCTCTGGTTCGATGCCGCCACGCCCACAGGCGCGCGCCCATGGCGCACCACGGGGCCGGCGCGCTGGCCCATGACGCTAGGCGAAAACGAGCGCCGCCACCTCATCTTCGTCACCGCGCTGGACAAGCACGACTACCGCATCGAAGTGGGTGCGCAGGTGCACCAGATCCGCGTGCTCGAACGCAGCGGCGCGAAGCTCAGCCTGCTCGCCGACGGCGTACGCCAGCAGGCCCTTGCGGCGTTTCACAACGGCTTCTTGCATCTGGAATTCAAGACGCTGAGCGCCTGCTTCGAAGACCTGACCTACGCGCCGCCCGCGGGCGCCGAAGGCAGCGCCGAAGCGCGCATCGTTGCGCCCATGAACGGCAAGGTGCTGGGCGTTTTCGTTCAGCCCGGCGAGCGCGTCGAAAAAGGCCAGCGCGTGGCCGTGCTCGAAGCCATGAAGATGGAACACCAACTGCTCGCGCGCCGCGACGGCGTGATCGATCAGGTGCTCGTGCGCGTGGGCGACCAGGTGCCGTCCAAGGCCGTGCTGGTGTCACTGGTGCAAGAAGAAGGCGCTTGATCGCCCACCCATCCCGCTCTCCCTCTCACCACCGAAGCGAAGATCACAGGAGTCAACCATGTCCACCACCGCCCCAGGAGCCAGTCCTTTTTATACGGCCGAGCACGCGGCCTTTCGTGACCTCATGCGCCGCTTCGTCGCGAAGGAAATCACGCCCTTCGTCAATGAATGGGACGATGCAGGCAGCTTTCCGCGCGAGCTCTACCGCAAGGCCGCCGAAGTTGGCCTGCTGGGTCTGGGCTTTCCCGAGGCCTACGGCGGCAACGATGGCGACCTGTTCATGACCATCATCGCCTCCCAAGAGCTTTCGCGCTGCGGCGCGGGCGGTGTGCTGGCGAGCCTGCTCTCGCACACCATCGGCTGCCCGCCCATCGTCAACGTAGGCAGCGAGGCGCTCAAGCAGCGCGTGCTGCCGCCCGTGCTGTGTGGTGAAAAAATCAGCGCTCTGGGCATCACCGAGCCCTCGGGCGGCTCGGACGTGGCCAATCTCAAAACCACGGCGCGGCGCGAGGGCGACCACTACATCGTCAACGGCTCCAAGACCTTCATCACCTCCGGGATACGCGCGGACTTTTACACCGTGGCCGTGCGCACCGGCGGCCCCGGGCCCGGCGGTGTGTCGCTGCTGCTGATCGAAAAAGGCACGCCCGGCTTCACGCAGACGCCGCTGCGCAAAATGGGCTGGCTGTGCTCCGACACCGCCACGCTGTATTTCGACAACTGCCGCGTGCCCGTGGCAAACCTCGTCGGCCAGGAAAACCAGGGCTTCAAGGCCATCATGAAGAACTTCAACCGCGAGCGCATCTTCCTCGCTGCGGGCACCAACGGTTTTGCGCGCGTGTGCCTCGACGAGGCGCTCGCCTGGGCCAAGCAGCGCGAGATGTTCGGCGGCAAGCTCATCGACATGCAGGTCACGCGCCACAAGCTCGCCGACATGGCTATGCGCATCGAGGCCACGCAGGCCATGCTCGAACTGCTGGCCTGGCGCGTCGAACAGGGCGAGCAGCCCGTGGGCGAAATCTGCCTGCTCAAAAACCAGGCCACGCAGACCATGGCCTTTTGCGCCAACGAGGCCGTGCAGATCCACGGCGGCGCAGGCTTCATCCGCGGCGTCACCGTCGAGCGCATCTACCGCGAGGTCAAGGTCAACGCGATCGGCGGCGGTGCCGAGGAAGTCATGCGCGACCTAGCCTCGCGCCAGCTCGGGTTTTATGCATGAAATCGGCGTACAGCGCACGAATAGTCTGCGTAAGAAGCTACATATAACGTAGTAACCCAGTTTGACCACGATGCCCTCCACCCTGCACACCGCTGCCGCAGCCAGTGCGCCGTCGCAAGACTTGCACCGTGCCCTGCACGAGGCCTTGCAAACGGCGCCAGCCATAAACTGCACTGACGGCAGCAGCGGCTTTCCGCGTGCCTGGTGGGCGCATCTGGGCCGCTGCAGCATGCTCGGGCTGGGGTTTTCGGTGGATGGACGACCACCCGCGGCCGACGCGGTGCAAGTCAGCGCGCTCGCGGGGCAAATCTCGCACACCACGCGCAGCCTGGGGCTGGGCATGGCCTGGATGATGCAGCAGATGCTCGGGCGCCACGTGCTCTGCCCGCTCGTGCAGCAAGGCGCATCGGGTGCGTCTGGCGCGCTGCTCACCAAGCTGCTCAAGTTAATGACTGCGGGCGAATATCTGCTCGCGCTCGCCATTTCCGAGCCTGGCGTGGGCGCGCAGCCCAAGCACCTGCGCACGCGCGCCGTGCAACAGTCCGGCCCGGCGGGTGACGGCGACTGGGTGCTCGACGGGCACAAAGCCTTCGTCAGCAACGGCCCCGCGGCCGACGCGATCATCGTGCTTGCCCTGAGCGCCGAACACGACGGCCGCAAGCGCTTCGACGCCTTCCTGCTCGAAGCCCAGACGCCCGGCCTCACGCGCGAGGCGAACGCGCGCGTGCAAGGTCTGGCGCCGCTGGGGCATTGCGACCTATTACTCGAATCTTGCCGCGTGCCCACGAGCCGGCGCATAGGCGCGCCAGGGCAAGCCTTTGCAAGCATCGCGCGCCCCGTGCGCGCCGTGGAAGATGCGCTGCTGCTCGGCCCGCTGCTCGGTGCCATGCAGTGTGAACTCGAAGCGCTCGCGCGTGCGCTCGGCACAACGGCAGGGGCATCGGACACCGCCGACACAGCCAGCACCGACGCCGTGCGCGAACTTGGTGCGCTGCAGCTCGAATGGCAGGCGCTGCACGCCGTGCGCGACGCCGTCGCCCGCCAGCTCGAAACGCAGGGCTGCGACGACGCACTGGCCTTTGCCACCGTAGGCGCGCGCCGCCTGCTCGAGCGCTGGCAGACCGCGTATGAAAAGGCCTGCGAATCGTTGCCGGCCTCGTTGTCCCCCGTTCCGAACGCTGCGCAAGCCGGCGCAGCGTCCCCTTCTCTCGCCCGTGACCTGCGTCTGGTGCTGGGCATCGCGCGCGGCGTCGCGCAATCTCGCCAACTCCAAACGGGGCAACAGTTGCTCCAGTCACTCCACCCATGAAAACAGAGCATTCCGAACACTTCGCATCCATAGACCGCGTGGCCCAGAGCTTCGCGGCCGTCGATTACATCGCAAGCCCTGCGATCGCCACCTCGGTCTATCTGGGCTTTCACCTCGAAAAGCCCATCCTCATCGAAGGCCCTGCCGGCGTGGGCAAGACCGAACTCGCCAAGAGCATGGCCGAGAACCTCGACGTCCCCCTGATCCGCATGCAGTGCTACGAAGGGCTCGATGAATCCAAGGCGCTGTACGAATGGAAATACGGCAAGCAGCTGCTTTACACCCAGTTGCTCAAGGACAAGCTCGGCGAGATGATGCAGGGTGCCAAGGGCCTGGCCGAGTCCATGGACAGGCTGCACGCGCATGACGACCTGTTTTTCAGCGAGCATTTCCTCGAGCCGCGCCCGCTGTACCAGGCGCTGCACCAAGAAAAAGGCTGCGTGCTGCTGATCGACGAAATCGACAAGTCCGACCCCGAATTCGAGGCCTTTTTGCTCGAAGTGCTGTCGGACTTCCAGGTTTCGGTGCCCGAACTCGGCACCATCAAGGCCAAGGTCAAGCCCATCGTGTTCCTGACCAGCAACAACACGCGCGAGATGAGCGATGCGCTCAAGCGCCGCTGCCTGCACCTGCACATCACCTTCCCCGAGCCGGCGCTTGAGCGCCGCATCCTCGAGCGGCGCGTGCCGGGCCTGTCCAACACGCTCAACCGCGAGCTGGTCGCCTTCATCCAGGCGGTGCGCCAGCTCGACCTCAAAAAGCTCCCCTCGGTCAGCGAAACCATAGACTGGGCCAAGACGCTGCTGCTGCTCAACGCCGAGCACCTGAGCCTGGACCTGGTGCGTGACACGCTCAACGTGTTCCTCAAGCTCGAGCAGGACATTGCCACGGCGAATGAGCAGATGGGAAATCTGTTGCAACAAGCCCGCAAGGACGCGGAGCTGTCCCATGCAAGCCACGCTTGAAGACTTTTTCAAGGCGCTGCGCGGCAGCGACCTCGAAGTGCACCTGAACGCGCAGGTCGATGCGGCGCGCGCCGTCGAGCTCGTCGGCTGGAGCGACCGCACGCTGCTGAAAAACGCGCTCGGCACCACGCTGGCCAAGACCACGGCAGACCGCGTGCTGTTCGACGAGGCCTTCGACCGCTTCTTTCGCTTCGATGCGTTCCAAAAACCGGCGGGCAGCGCATCCGGCGCGCCCGGCGCAGGCCAAGCCACCCCGCAAGGCGCGGATCAAACCAACCCTGATCAGCCCAAGGACGAGCCGCCTAAAACGGGCTCGGGAGGCCCCGGCGGCTGCCAGGGCAGCGGCGGACAGGCGCTGTCGCAGCTGCTGCTCTCGGGCGACTCGGCGGCACTCGCCAAGCGCATGCAGGAGGCCGCGCGCGAAGTCGGCCTGACCGACATCTGGTTCTTCACGCAAAAAGGCTACTACACGCAGAAAATCCAGCAGGCCATGGGGCTGGAGCTGCTCGACCGCGAAATCGCCGACGCCAAGCGCCAGACCATGGCGCCCGAGCGCGCCAAAGAGCTCGAACTTGCGCGCAAGCGCCTGTTCAACGAGGTACGCAACTTCGTAGAGCGCAAGCTCGCGCTCTACGGCACCGCGCCCACGCGCCAGCTGCACGACGATTTTCTGCAGACGCAAAAGCTCTCGAACATCGAAAAACGCGACTTCGAGCGCATGCACACCATCGTGCGCAAAATGGCCAAGCGCCTGGCCGAGCGCCACGCGCGGCGCAAAAAGCAGCGCGTGCGCGGCCAGCTCGACTTCCGCAAGACGCTGCGCAAGAACGCGGCCTACGGTGGCATCTTGTTCGAAACCTTCTGGCGCACCAAGGTGGTCGATCGCCCACGCGTGATCGCGATCTGCGACGTGAGCGGCTCGGTACGCCAGTACGCGCGCTTTTTGCTCCTGTTTTTGTATAGCCTGGACGAGCAATTGAGCGGCGTGCGCAGCTATGCGTTCACCAACCATCTGGTCGATGTCAGCGACACCTTTGCGCAGCTGTCAGTCGAGCAGGCCGTGGACAAGGTCATCCAGGCCGTGGGCGGCTCGGGCACTGACTATGGCCAGACCCTGCTCGACATCGAGGAACAGCTGCTCGACCAGATCGACCGCCGCACCACCATCCTGTTCCTCGGCGACGCGCGCAACAACCGCGGCGAGGCGCACACCGAGGTCATGCGCCTGCTCTACGAGCGCGCGCGCCGCGTGATTTGGCTCAACCCCGAGCCCACCTCGTTCTGGGGCCTGGGTGATTCGGAGATGAAGCGCTACGCGCCCTATTGCCACATCGCGCGCGAATGCAACTCGCTCATGCAGCTCGAAAGCACGCTCGACGCGCTGCTGCGCACGCACGCTGCGAGTGCCTGAATATCCACTCATCTTTTGCCTATTTAGGAGATTTTTTTGAGCACCACCGCTTCTGCGCAAGACCGCATCACCGCCTGGAAAAAAACCTGGAACGACAGTCTGTTTTTGAAAGCACAGGGCCTCGAAGTCGAAGAGACTGGCGTCGGCCGCGTCACCGTGCGCTTGCCGCAAGTGCAAGCCATTCAACTCGGCGGCGGCGGCACCGATCACGATCTGAACCACGGTGTGCTCAACGGCGGCGTCATTTCGTACATGTTCGACGGCGCGCTCGGCTGGGCCATCATGTCCGCGCTCATGGACTTGCCCGAGGCCAGGGAGATCAACCCCTCCGATCTGCGCCAGTTCACCATCAACCTCGACATCACCTTCCTCGACGCCGCCATGGGCTCACGCTTCGAGGCGCACGGCCGCATCGTTCGCGTGAGCAAGTCCACCGCCTTTGCCGAGGGCGAATTCGTTGACGCCAGCGGCAAGGTCTGCGCCACCGCCAAAGGCATCTGGCGCATCTTCTGGCCGCGCAACAAGATTGCCGCGGCCAGTTGATACCAGACGGCCGCCAGCCCCTGCCCCACCACTTCACCCAACCCACCGGAGACAAACATGACCAAGACCACCCTGCGCATAGGCAGTGCCTCGGGCTTCTGGGGCGACACCGAGTTTTCCGCGGCCCAGCTCATCGAGCACGGCAACATCGACGTGCTGGTGTTCGACTACCTCGCCGAAATCACCATGTCGCTGCTCAGCCGCGTCAAGGCCAAAGACCCGGCGCAAGGCTATGCGCCCGACTTCATCAGCACCATGCGCCCGCTTTTGAAAGTGCTCAAGGCGCGCGGCATCAAGGTCATCGCGAATGCCGGCGGCGTCAACCCCTCAGCCTGTCGCGCGGCGCTCGTTGCGGCGGCGCAGGCCGAAGGCGTGGACCTGAAGATTGCCGCCGTGCTCGGCGACGACCTCATGCCGCAGGTCGAGGCCCTGCGCAGCGCGCAAACCACGGAAATGTTCTCGGGCGCACCGTTTCCGCAAAAGGTGATGAGCACAAACGCCTACCTCGGCGCCTTCCCGATCGCGGCGGCACTCTCCGCGGGCGCCGACATCGTGGTCACGGGCCGCTGCGTCGATAGCGCCGTGACGCTCGGGCCGCTGATCCACGCCTTCGGCTGGAGCTCCACCGACTTTGACCGCCTCGCGCAAGGCAGTCTCGCAGGCCACCTGATCGAATGCGGCACGCAGACCACGGGCGGCAACTACACCGACTGGGAATCCGTTCCCGGCTGGGACGACATGGGCTTTCCGATCGCCGAATGCCGCGCCGACGGCAGCTTCGTCGTGACCAAACCCGAGGGCACGGGCGGGCTCGTGTGCCCGTCCACCGTGGGCGAGCAGATGCTCTACGAAATCGGCGACCCGCGCGCCTACATCCTGCCCGACGTGGTGTGTGACTTCACGGGCGTCACGCTCACGCAGGTCGGCCCCGACCAGGTCGAAGTCAAGGGCGCGCGCGGCCGCGCCCCCACCGACCAGGCCAAGGTCAGCGTCACCTACGCCGACGGCTTTCGCGCCATGAGCCTGTTCATGATCGGCGGCATAGACGCGGGCCCCAAGGCGCACCGCGTGGGCGCCGCCATGCTCGCGCGCCTGCGCCGCCATTTCGCGCAGCGCGGCTGGCCCGACTTCAGCGAAACCAGCGTCGAAGCCATCGGCGCCGAAGACACCTACGGCCCGCACGTGCGCACAAGTTCGCGTGAAGTCATGCTCAAGGTCGGCGTGCGCCACCCCATGAAGGACGCGCTCGAGCTGTTCTCACGCGAGGTGGCCCCGCTCGCGCTGATGTCGGCCCCGGCGATCACAGGCTTCACCGGCGGGCGCCCCAAGGTGCAGCCCGTCGTGCGCCTGTTCTCGTGCCTGGTGCCCAAGGCGCAGGTGGTGACCAGCATAGACATGGGCGAACAGACCGTGCCCGCGCCGCAATGGAACGGCCAGCCGTTCAACCCCGCGAGCCTGCCCACCGTCACGGGCCCGCTGCCCGCCGCCAGCGCCTTTGCGCGCGGCGTGCGCACCGTGCCGCTCGTCAAGCTTGCCTGGGGGCGCAGCGGCGACAAGGGCGACGCGGCCAACATCGGCATCATCGCGCGCCGCGCTGAATTCCTGCCCTTCATCCGCGCCGCGCTGACCGAGCAGGCCGTGGCCGGCTGGTTTGCGCACCTCGTCAAAGGCAAGGTCGAGCGCTTCGACCTGCCGGGTACGCATGCGCTGAACTTCCTTTTGCAGGAAGCGCTCGGCGGCGGCGGCATCGCCTCGATCCGCATGGACCCGCAAGCCAAGGCCTACGCGCAGATGCTGCTCGACTTCCCCGTGCCCATCCCTGCCGAAATGGCGATCTGATGGCCGCGCCTTTCCCTTCCACCCCCACCACACGACCCCAAGGAGATAGACCATGAACGCCCCCACCACCCGCAGCACCGCCATGGAGGCCCTGCAAGCGCGCATCCGCGACATCCAGGAGGCCACACGCGGCGTGACCGCGCAGTACGACCGCGCCTACATCCTGCAGTGCATCAAGGAAGACCGCTTCCCCGACGAACTCTGGACCAAGCTCGGCGAGTTCGGCCTGCTGGGCCTCTCGATCCCCGAGGAATACGGCGGCTCGGGCGGCGGCGTGCTCGAAATCACCGCGCTCAACGAAGCCCTGGCCCTGGCCGGCGTGCCCACGCTGTTCCTCGTCGTCACGGGGCTGGGGCGCGTGCCCATCGTGCGCAACGGCACGCCCGAGCAGATCAAGAAATACGTCACCCCGACCTGCACCGGCGAGAAGAAGTTGTGCTTTGCCATCACCGAGCCCAACGCCGGCACCAACAGCTTCGCGATGACCACGCTCGCCCAACCGAACGGCAAGGGCGGCTGGACGCTCAATGGCCAAAAGGTGTTCATCTCTGGCGCGCGCGATGCCGACTACATGCTCGTCGTGGCGCGCACCACCCGCGCCGCCGAAGTCAAGAACCGCACCGAAGGCATGTCGCTGTTCGTGCTCGACATGAAAACGCCCGGCATCAAGCTGCAGCAGCTCAACATCCAGGTAGAGACTGCTGAGCGCCAGTACATGGTGTTCTTCGACAACGTCGAACTGCCCACCGACGCCCTGATTGGCGAGGCCGGCAAAGGTGCTAAGCTGATGTTCGAGGGCCTGAACTCCGAGCGCCTCCTGGCCGCTGGCGCCGCGATCGGTCTGGGCGACTATGCGCTGGCCAAGGCTGTAGCCTATGCAAAGGATCGCAAGCCCTTTGGCAAACCGATCGGCTCATACCAGGCGCTGCAGCACCGCATGGCGCAGGCCAAGGCCCAGATCGAGGCGGCACGCCTGATGACCTACAACGCCGCCGAGCGCTTCGACAATGGCGAAGATGCAGGCGCACACGCCAACATGGCCAAGCTGCTGGGTTCGCAGGCAGCCGTGGCCGCCGTCGAGGCTGCGCTGCAAACCCACGGGGGTTACGGTTTTGACCGTGACTACGACATCGTGACGCTTTGGCCGATGGTGCGCCTGCTGGAAATCGCGCCGATCAACAATGAAATGCTGCTCAACTACATCGGCGAGCACGTACTGGGTTTGCCGAAGTCGTATTGAACCTGGAACCGCAGTTGACCCAGTCGCAGTGGACCCAGTGACCGCCATTCCCGGCTTCAGGCACGCGAACCGGGGATGGCGACACAGCTGCTGTTGTCATGTGCAGCCACTTTCCTTCTTAACATGTGCACCACTCGCAGCCGCCCCACTTCCGCAGCGGCCAAACGGCCGCGAGGCCGTCCGCCCAAGACTCCAGATCAGCGCGACGAAGGCAATCGGCGGCAAGACATTATCCAGGCCGCGGCGAACTTGTTTCGACGTCACGGCTTCAACGGTACGAGCACACGTCGCATCGCCTCTGCGGTCGGCATGCATTCCGGGTCGATCTTTTGCCACTTCAAGAGCAAAGATCAGCTGTTGTACGAGGTTTTGCAGATAGGCATGCGCAGCGCCCTGGCACGCCAGAGGATGGTACTCCTTGAAAAACGAGACGCAGAGACGACATTGCGGCGTTTGATCCGTTCGCACTTGGAATCGTTACTGGAATCGAACAGCGGCCTCCTATGGGAAGTGCTCTATGACTTGCGTGCGCTCAACGTGCGGCAGCGCCACCTCATCGAAGAGCTGAAATGCCACTACGAAGCAGCATGGATGCCTGTACTCCATGAACTCGCATCAACCGGCTGTCTGCGGGCCGAGCTGACCTTGGCGCGCCATTTCATCTTCGGCGCACTGAACTGGTCGGTCGAATGGTTCGACGCAAAGGAGAGGGCTTCGCTGGATGATCTGGCCGACGCGATGGTGGCACTGGTCATTCACAAAACATCGCAGTAGCCGATGGCAGCTGATTAACCTGACGCTGTACACTTTTCGCTGTCCTAAGGCGGTATTTTGCGCGTGACTGGAAAAAACAAGCTCAAGACCCGGAGACGACAGCGTGTCACCGCCGAAGATGACCCGAATTCGCCGCTTGCGGCATGACGAAGCGGCCCAGAACCGCGCCACAACTTGAAACGAAGGAGACAAACCCATGAACAACGAACTGCTTTACGAGGTGAGCGACGGCATCGCCATCATCACCATCAATCGCCCAGAGCGCCGCAATGCCCTGAGCCGGGCCGTGCGCGAAGGCTTTTTCGAAGTCTGGCGCCGCTTCGAAGCCGACGCCGATGCCCAGGTGGCCATCCTCACCGGTGCGGGCGACAACTTCTGCGCCGGCATGGATCTGGTCGAAGCGGCCGATACCCAGCTGCGCATTCCTCCGCCCGGCTTCATGGCCGTACTCGGCGACAACGTCGAAGTCACCAAGCCGGTCATCGCCGCAGTGCAGGGCTATGCCTATGCTGGCGGCTGGCTGCTGTCGCAGATGTGCGACCTGTGCGTCGCTGACGAGACGGCCAAGTTCGCCATCACCGAAGCCAAGGTCGGGCGCGGGATGCCGTGGGCGGCGCCTGTCATCCACATGCTGCCGCAGCGCATCCTGATGGAAGTCGCGATGACCGGCGACCCGCTGACGGCGCAGCGCGCCTACGAACTCGGTTACATCAACCGCCTGATGCCCAAGGGACAGGCGCTGCAAGGCGCCAAAGAGCTGGCCGCCAGACTCATGGCCAACGCGCCTCTGACGGTGCGCGCGGCCAAGGAAATGGTCCGCATGTCCACCGAAATGGGGCGAACCGCCGCGCTACGGGCCTCCAATCGCGCGTTTGACGCCGTCTATCTCAGCGAAGACGCGCTTGAGGGGCCGCGTTCGTTCCGCGAAAAGCGCAAGCCCCAATGGAAGGGCCGTTGAAATGAGCGCCCTCACGGCCACACGCATTCCACCGTCGGCTGCTGGCTTCACCCCCCCACTCATCACGCAGGAACTGGCCGCGCGCAGCGCCGCCCTGTGTTATACCGATCTGCCCGAGGATGTGCGTCTGCGGGTCCGTCAGTGTCTGCTTGACTGGATCGGGGTGGCGCTGGCTGGCGCGTGCGAGCCGCTGGTGCACATGCTTGCCGAAGAGGCGCGCGAGCAAGGCGGCCACGCCCAGGCCACGGTCGTTGGGCATGCCATGGCGACCTCGACCCGGCAGGCGGCGTTGATCAACGGCGCTGCCTCGCACGCGCTCGATTACGACGACGTCAACATGGCCTGCACCGGCCATCCCTCGGTGACCCTGATCCCGGCCTTGCTGGCCTTGGCCGAGTCGCGCGGCGTGAGCGGACGCGACTTCATGACCGCCTTCGCCGCAGGCTACGAAACGATGTGTCAGTTGGGGCTGGCTACCGGCGAGGCACAGTACGCCAGGGGTTTCCACACCACGGCCACGCTTGGTACGATCGGTGCAGCCGCAGCCTGCGCGCGCTTGCTGCAACTCGACGCCGACGACACCGCCACCGCGTTCGGCATTGCCAGTACGATGGCCGCCGGGTTGAAATCCATGTTTGGCACGATGTGCAAGCCCTTGCACGCCGGCCGCGCCAGCGCAGACGGTCTGCAAGCGGCTCAGTTAGCCGCGCGTGGCTTCACCAGTTGTGCCAATGCGATTGAATGTCCGCAAGGCTTCATGGCAACGCACGGCGGCAACGCGTCACTGGAAACGGCCACGCCCGACGGTGGTTGGCACCTGCGCAACAACCTGTTCAAGTTCCACGCTGCATGCTACGGAACCCATGCCGCCATCGAAGCCGCACGCCACTTGCGCCTTCAACACGGACTGCGGCCTGAAGATGTCCGCTGCGTGATGGTGCGTGTCGGGGCCGCCAGTGAAGGTGTGTGCAACATCACAGCGCCGCGCACCGGGCTCGAGGCCAAGTTCAGCTTGCGTCATACGGTGGCGATGGCGCTGGCCGGGGTCGACACTGCCGGCCTGGACAACTTTAATGACGACGCAGTGCGCAGGCCCGATGTGGTGGCACTGCGCGAGCGCGTGACAGTCCAACTCGCGCCACAATGCCCGGGGCTGACGCTCGCTGAGGTGGTGATCGAGACCCACACCGGCACCGTGCTGCGCCAGCGCCACGATAGCGGACGCCCGGCCCAGGACCTGCACGAACAGCAGCAACGGCTGGAGAACAAGTTCCGTCGTCTGGTCGAGCCGGTGCTCGACGCGTCCCAGGGCGACGGGTTGATTGACCTGGTGTCCCAGCTCGACACCCTGACCGACCTCTCGCCGCTTGCAGGCATGCTGGCCCGCCGGGCGTGCGCCCGCCAGCTCTGAAGATGCCGCCCGCCAGCGCCCGCATGTCCCCCATCGTCTTCGGAAGATAGCTCGGCCACACCCATCCGGCGAGCCGGTGCTTTTCCCGTGTCGATCATCGACCCGTCATTGGTCAGGGATCGGATTGCGCGCGATACACCCCAGCAGCCGCTGCAGCATGGCAATCGTCTCACCGCGCTCGCGCTGCTGCGGGTGGTGGCCCACGGCCGGCAGTGCGGTCACCTCAAGCGACATTCGTCCGTTCTGAAACAAAGAAACCGCGCTGGGGCGCCAGCCGTATTCATCGTCACTGCCGAACAGCGCCGCCACCGGGCAGCGCACCGCGGCAATCTCGGCGCTCATATCCCATTGCAAGGCGCTTGGGCTGGCCCAGGGCTCGTACCAGCCCCAGAACATGGTGTCGGTGTTGTCGCCATGGTGGCGTTTGAGCTTGTCGCGCAGCCCTTCGTGTTCGAAGGCGCGGCGCGCGCCGGACATGGCGTCGACCATGAACTGATCGAGCGCGATGGTCGGTGAGCAGGCGAGCACGCCACACACCAGTCCGGGATGAGCCGCCGCCGCAAGCAACGACATGGCTCCGCCGTCGCTGTGGCCGAACATCAGCGCCTGGCGGATGCCGAAGTGGCGCAGCACCTCACCTAGCACGGGTCCGGCTTCCTCACGCCGGTAACTCGGCTCACGTCCGCCGACCAGACGCTCGGAGCGTCCATAGCCAAAACGGTCGTAGGCCAGCACGGGCCAGCCGCTGGCCTCGGCCAGTGCCTGCGGCAGGTCTTTCCAGGTGGTGATGCAGTCCAGCCCACCATGCATCATGACGATGGTAGGGCATCCGGCGCCGATCTCACCCCAGGTGGTGGCAGCGAGCCGATGGCCGGCCGCGAACAGTTCGTGCTCTTTCATCATGTCAATCGGTCCCTTTGTTGCACACTGCAGAGGCTCGGCATGCGTTAGGCTGGGCTGGCCACGGCCTACAGGTCAGCCTGTCCGGTCAGCAGTTGGCGCGCGATGGTGCGGCGTTGGATCTCGCCGGTGCCGTCGGGGATGCGCATCACGCGCGCGAAGCGGTAGCCTTCTTCCAGCCGCAGTTCGTTGGTCAGGCCCATGCCGCCGTGGATCTGGATGCTGCGGTCCATGACGCGCCCGAGCATCTCGGTCGAGAACGCCTTGACCATGCTGACCTGCGCGGTCGAGGCCTGGCCGCTGTCGAGACGCCAGGCACAGTTCTGGATCATGGCCTTGGCAGCGTAGATGTCCATCGCGCTGTCGGCCAGCATGAACTGGATCGCCTGGTGATCGGCGATCGGTACGCCGAAGGTCTTGCGCACCTTGGCGTATTCAACCGCCTGGTCCAGCGCCCAGCGCGCCAGCCCCAGACACGATGCGGCCATGCCCATGCGCCCGGCATTGACGCCGTCCATCGCCACAGCCAGACCGCGCCCGACTTCGCCGAGCCGGTATTCGTCGCGCACGCGCACACCGTCAAGCACGACCACCCCAGTGTCACCGCCCAGGTGGCCCATGGTGTTGATGACACGTGGCACGGTAAATCCGGGTGTGCGCGTGTCCACGAAAAAGCCAGTGACGCCGCCCTTGTGGCGCGCCGCGGCCTCGGGGTCTGTCAGCGCGAACACCATCGCGTAATCGGCGTACGGCGAGTTGGTGATCCACTGCTTGGTACCGGTGAGCACCCACTCGCCGCCATCGCGCACGGCGCGGGTCTTCATGCCGAATACGTCCGAGCCGGCGTCGGGCTCGCTCAGGCCGAAGCACAGGGTCTTGTCGCCGCTGGCGATGCCGTCTCGGTAGCGGGCAAGCACCTCGGGGGTCAGGTGCCGCAGCACCGGCGATAGGCCATTGGTAAAGGGCGATGGCAGCACAACCGTCTGGACCAGCGGCTGAGCGGGGCCAACGCGGTGGTTAAGGGCCTCCTGCACATGGACCATGACCTGCGCGCCCTGCCCCCCGCCGCCCAGTTTCTCGTCGCCGAACAGGGTGTAAAAGCCGAGTTCGGCCGAGCGCTTGCGCACCTGCTGGCGCAGCGCCAGCACCTCCGGGACGTAGCGGCCACTGGCGTCGAACAGGGTGCGTTCGCTGCCAAGCAGATCGTGATGGCGCTCCTGCAGCGGCAGCACTTCACGCTCGACGAAGCGCAACACGGCCTCGGCAATCGCCACGGTATCGGGATCGATGGTGAAGTCCATGCGGGCTACCTCGACACTACAACAACCGGAACTTCGGCAGCGTAACCTCGTCCGTCACATCGTCATAGTGAACCGTCACGCGCTGGCCGATGCGCACCGTCTCCACATCGTCGGTGACGATATTGGTCATCATGCGGGCACCTTCGTCGAGGTCGATCACCGCCACCACATAGGGCGCGTCGGCCTTGAAGGCCGGGCCGGCCGGCCGACGCGCGATGGTGTAGCTGTAAATGGTGCCCGTGCCGCGCGCATCGACCCAATCGACGGCATCCGAGTGGCAGTGCGGGCACAAGGCACGCGGATAGAAATGATGCTTGCCGCAGTCATGGCAGCGCTTGAGGGTAAGACGGTGTTGTTTCAGTGCGTCCCAATAGGGGCGGCTCTCGCCATCGATGACGGGCAGGGGTTTGTCGTACATGGTGTTCACTGTGTAGAGAGAATGCAAGTGGCACCGCTGGAGAGCGTGCCGCCGGTGCCGTGGACCAGCGCGGTCACGGCGTCCTGAATCTGGCGCGGGCCGCACTCGCCGCGCAGCTGGCGCACCGCTTCGATCAGCAGGAAGATGCCATACATGCCGGGATGCGCGTAGGACAGTCCGCCGCCGTTGGTGTTGAGCGGAAACGCCCCGCCCGGCGCGGTGCGCTGGTTGGACACAAAGGCTCCTCCCTCGCCACGCTGGCAAAAACCCAGGGCTTCGAGCGTCAGCAGCACGGTGATGGTGAACGAATCGTAGACCTCGACCACGTCGATGGCATCGTGCCCGATGCCGGCCATGGCGAAGGCGTCGCGGCCGGCCACCTCGGCGGCCGTCAGGCGCGCCAGATCCGGCATGGCGGCAATGGTCCAGTGCGTATGCGATTCGCCGTAGCCACGCACGTACACCGGTTTGCGCCCGAGCGCCTTGGCGTGCTCTGCCGTGGTCATGACGACCGCGCCACCGCCATCGGTCACCAGGCAGGCGTCGAGCAGGTGCAACGGGTCGGAGATCATCGGGCTTTTCAGCACGTCGTCGATCGACATCGGATCGCGCATCGTCGCGGCCGGGTTGAGCTGGGCCCATTTGCGCGTGGCCACGGCGATCTCGGCCAGTTGCCCGGACGTGGTGCCGTACTCATGCATATGGCGCATCGCCGCCATCGCGTAACCGCCCACGGGTGTCGGCATGCCCCAGGGCGTTTCGTACTGCATGGTCAGCACCGAAGGTCGTCCGGCCAGGTTGCGGCTCATCTCGCTGCGTTGCAGGCTGCCGTAGGTGATCAGCGCCACCTCGCAACGACCGGCCTCGATGGCGGTGGCTGCGTGCGCGACATGGGCCTCAAAGGCCGACCCGCCGATGTTGGTGCCATCGACGAAGCGCGGGGTGATGCCCAGATACTCAGACAACGTCACGGTGGGCAACTGGCCCGGACCCGGCACGCCCCACAGGCCGGTGGTCAGCAACCCATCGACTTCACTCATGGCGATGCCGGCATCCTTGAGCGCATCACGCGCGACCAGCGCCTGAGCCTGCAAGACCGACATTGGCGTGAGAGCCTTGCCATCCTTCAGCGGCAAGTCGGCGACGCCGATGATCACTGCTTCTCGTTTTTTCATTGTGTTGTTACTCCTTGGCTGGATTGTGGGTTGCCTTGCCTGTCTCGTGCGCTGGCCTGTTCAGGTCAGCGACCTTGAGTTGGCCTGAGGCAGAAAAGTAATGGTTTCAGTGAAGTCAGCGATGGTCTCGCCACGCTGATTGATCACCAGGTGCTGCAACTCCATCAGGGTATAGCCTCGCGAGGTCGTGGGAAGCAGTCGGGCCTCTCCTTCGACATGAATGGTGTCGCCTGGAAACAGCGCGCCACGCAGGCGTGCCTGCACTCCCGTCATGCCACCGAACGGTCCCACCTCGCAACCTTCCAGCACCTGCTTGATGATGCCTGGCACATAGGTGGCCAGCAGCCCCATGCCCAGCGAAATGATCATGGGGCCAGGCGCGAAACGGCTGCGATGGGAGCCGGTCATGTTCTCCCGGATGTATTCCATGTCAATAAAAAATGGTTCATGCAATCCCACCACATTGACGAAGGTGACAATGTCCGTTTCGGTAATGGTTCGGCAGTGGGTCTTGAACCGAAGTTCTTCGGCACGCTCAGGGCTCATGCAATGATCTCCTTGTGTATGAGTTTCAAATCGCCTTGAAACCGCTTGCAAATCCATTTTCTGGTGCGCAGACTGAATCGATATGTGGCTTACGCCCCGCCGTGCGCGGCCTTGACGGCCGCGCGGTCGATGCCATCGGCACTTCCCTTGGGCAGTTCCGATACAAACACCACATGCTTGGGTTTTTTGTAGCGCGCGATGCGCCCGCCCACAAACTCGATCAATGATTCAGAGCTCAATGTGTGCCCCGCCTTCAGCACACAGACGGCCTTGACCGCCTCGCCCCACTGAACGTCCGGCACACCGAACACCACCGCCTGCGCCAGTGCCGGGTGTTCAAGAATGGCCCGCTCGACTTCAGCCGGGTAGACGTTCTCGCCGCCCGGCTTGATCAACTCCTTGGCCGGTGAGCGCCCGCTGTACCAGAGGTAGCCATCGGCATCGATGCGCCCCATGTCGCCGGTATGGTGCCAGCCGTTGCGCAGCGTGAAGGCGTTGTCTTCGTTGCGACTCCAGTAGCCCAGAAACACCATCGGCCCGCGCACCACGATCTCGCCGGTGGCGCCGATTGGCAGCGGGCGGTCCAGGTCATCCAGCACCGCAACCGTGTTCAACAGGGTGGGACGCCCGGCGCTGCCGGGGCGCTCATCAAAGGGCGCCAGGGTCACCGAGCCCGAGGTCTCGGTCTGGCCGTAGGCGCTCCAGAAAGTCGCGCGGGGACAGCTCGTGCGCAGGCGCGCGATGGTTTCGGGCGCATCGATCCCCGACACCACGCGCAGGTTTGCGAGTTGCGAGCCCTGAACCGATGCAGCGTCCAGCAGTGCGCTGAGCATGGGTGGAAAGGTGCCGATCAGGCTGCCACCGTCCTCGTCGATATGTTTGACCAAGCTGGGCGGATCAAAACGTGTCAGCAGCAGCGTCGCCCCGCCCGCCTGCTGCGTGGCCAGCATGAAGCCGATGGCGGCCACATGAAACAGCGGCAAGACCCCCAAATTGACATCCTGCGGCGTCAGGTGCCAAGCCAGTTGCGTTTGCATGCCCGCCGCGAGCAGGCCACCATGCGAGAGCAGTGCGCCGCGCGGTCGCCCGCCCACGGCAGCGGTGTGGATGATGACGAAGCCACTGTTGTCAGCCACGTCTGGCAGGTCCGCCGCTGGCGCATGGGGTTCCAGATACAGCGTGCTGATGGATTGCCACGGGGCCAGCGCGGCGCCCAGCGTGTAGCGCAGCGTGTCGTCCAGGCCCTGTTGCGGCAGCAGTGCCTTGAATTCATCGGCCACGATCAGTACACGGGGTGACACATCCTCGATGACATGGGCCACTTCTTCGGCCGACAGCCTCCAGTTGATCGGCACCACCATCGCGCCCAGATGCGCGCTGGCGCCGAACAAATCGACGTATTCTAGGCAGTTGGGGGCCAGTATCGCCAGCCGGTCACCCGCGCGCACGCCTGCTGCGGCCAAACCGGCCGCCAGCCGCGCCGTGCGCTCGGCGTACTGGGCGTGCGTTACCCGCTGACCACCAAACAAAAAAGCTGTTTTCGATGCGTGCAAGCGCGCGTTGCGCGCGATGAGATCGTGCAGCGTAAAAGATCGCAAACTCATGGCATGCTCCTGGTTCAGTTTCCACCCGCCGAGGCGTGCGTCGGCGGCATCACTTCGTGCAGAAAATCCACCACACTGGCGGCGAAGGCGTCATTGGCATCTCCGGCGATCATGTGGCCAGCCCCCTTCAGGTCGACAAAGCGCGCCTGCGGCAGGGTGTGCACCAGGGCGCGCGCATCTTCTTCGGATATGACGTCGCTGCGCTGACCACGCAGCAGCAGCGTGGGTGCCTGCAGTCCGCGCAAGGCCCGCTCATAGCCATCCGGGTCGCGGCGGTGATTGTGGTTGGCTTCGCTCATCAGGCGCGGGTCCCAATGCCACACCCAGCGGCCTTGCGCATTGAGGCGCAGGTTTTTCTTCAGTCCCTCGATCGGGCCGTCCATGGGGCGGCCACGGTAGGCGGCAATATGCAACGCGGCCTCTTCGAGTGTTGCAAATCCATCGGGCTGCGCCCGCATGAAATGCACGATGCGCTCGACACCGGCTTCTTCCATGCGCGGCGCAATGTCCACCAGCACCAGCGCGTTGATCGGTGGCGCGTCAGCGCGACCGACCGCGGCCATGCTGATGAGGCCGCCGAGCGATGCCCCCACCACGGCCAGCGGTGTCCCCAGTTCGCGCCAGATGCGGCACATGCGCTCGGCAAGGGTCTCAATCCGGTAATCGCCATTGGCCGCCCAGGAGCTGTCACCATGCCCCGGCAGATCCAGGGCGACGGTACGCCAGCCAGCCGCGCCAAGGGTCTGCGCAGCGCGGCCCCAGGCATGGCGCGTTTGCCCGCCGCCGTGCAGCAGCAGCACCGTCGGCGCACCCACCGGCCCATACACGTCGGCCACAAGGACACCACCGTCCAAGCCGGGAAACTCTCGTCGCTCGCAACTACTCACACAGAATCCTTCCATGGCCTTCGCGCTCTCGACGGCGCTGATGAATTTTGCAAGGATTCCTGATTCCTTGTTCCGGTATGCAGACGACATCGCTTACTGCTCATCTGCTGGTCATTTTTAATAGACGCCTGGAATGATCTTCCTGGTGCGTTTTTTGTATGCAACATAGTCCATTCCGAAGGCCTTCTGGAGTCCCTTTTCCTCGAAGTGGATACCGACCAGAACGTACACGGACATTCCGATCGAAAACACCAGGCGGCTCACGCTCATGACAGGCGCGGCCCAGAAGGCAATCAGGATTCCCAGCATCATCGGATGTCGAATTGACCGATAGAAAAGTTGCTCGGTAAACGTCACGTCGGTGTAAGTCCGTCGGACGTAGTTCAGCCAGACCTGGCGCAGACCGAAGAGATCAAAATGGTCGGTCAGGAAGGTGGAGGTGAAAATCAATAGCCAGCTCAGCGCAAAGAGCGCCCATACGGCGGCGCGCGCCGCAGGATTTTCCAAGGACCACACCGTGCCTTCGATAGGCTGCCACCAGAACATCAGCAACGCCAACACGATGGCGGAGGCCAGCACGTAAGTCGCGCGCTCAATGGCGCGCGGAATCACGCGCGCCATGAACGACTTGAAGCCAGCTCGTGCCATAACGCTGTGCTGGATGCCGAACAACAGCATCACCCCGATGTCGATCAGCAAAGCCTTGCCGAAGCCGTCCGACGCCGGGTGACTGACGGATTGGGGCACGAACACATCACCGACAAAGCCCAAGAAATAGACAAACACAAGGAGAAAAACCAGATAACTGGCCACCCCATAAATCAAGAATAAAACTCTCATGTGCCTGGCTCCATTCCCCGCAAGGTTATTAAAGATTCGTTGTTGTTCAGCGGACTTTACCCACGGGGTGCGATGTCAGGCACCGGGCTGGACATCGGATTCGAAATCGGCGCGGATGCCCAGCTTCCGCCCCCAGTCGGGAAACGAGGGATAAGCCTCGCGCCACGCGGCGATCAGATCGTCGCGCGGCAGATCGACATAGGTGCCTCGGTCATGCACATACTCCATGTGACGCCGGCCGCTGGCATCGAATTCATGAAAAACTGAATCGGCCCTGCCGTCGAACTCCAGCGGCCGAATGCCGGCTTTCTCGCACAGGGAACGGTTGAAGGCGGGTGTGGCCTTGGTCCATTGACCATCGAACCACAGCTCGGTGTAGCCGTGAAAGACGAACAGATCGGTGCCCATCATGTCGTACAGCCTCTTGCTGGTCAGATGGTTGCGCACGTCGGCATAGCCCAGCCGAGCCGGCACGCCCAACGCGCGGGCGGCGGCGGCGAGCAGCGCCGCCTTGGGCACGCAGAAACCGCGGCCAGCCTCTATCACATGGCTGGCCTTGAGGCCATCGATGCTGGTGTCGAAGTGGTAGGGGTCATAGAGAAACTCGTCGCGCACGGCATAGTAGAGCTTGAGCGCGATGTCACGCGGCGTCGTCGCGGTGCCGGCAACCCGGCGCGCGAACGATATCACCGCGGGATGGTCGCTGTCGACATAACGGCCAGGCGCGAGACAGTTCGACAGGTCGTTCGCATTCGTGGTTTGTACCGGCGCGTTCATATCCCCGATCCTCCCTGCGCATCTCCGTCCAGACACTTGGGTGCCTGCGACAGCGCAAAACCGTTGAATGCCTTTGAGCGCCCGTGCGGTACCAGCTTCCAAGTTGGTCTGGCATTGGGCACGCCGCCATCGACCCGAATGCATGAGCCGGTGATGAAGGCCGCCGCCTCGCTCAGCAGGAACACGATCGCCGCCGACACCTCGGACTCGGTGCCATAGCGCTGCAACGGCACCTTGGTCTTCAGACTGCGCAGCTCCGCCTGCATCTCTGGGCTGTAGGTGTCAAAGCCGCTGCTGGCCACCCAGCCCGGCGCCACGGCGTTGACGCGCACGCCCGACTGCGACCATTCGCAGGCTGACGTCTCGGTGAAAGACAGCATGCCCGCGCGCGCCGCGCCGCTGTGCGCCATGGTCGGCATGCCACCCCAGATGTCGGCGATGATGTTTACGATGGCGCCGCCGTTGGCCTCCATGCTTTGCACATAGACTTCACGCGCGACCAGGAAGCCGCCGGTCAAATTGTTGCGCACCACCGCGTCCCAGCCCTTGAGCGTGATGTCGCGCACTGGCTGCGGGTACTGGCCGCCGGCGTTGTTGACCAGTCCGTTGATGACGCCATGGCGTGCAATTACGTCCGCGACCATGGCTTTCACGCCGGCTTCGTCGCGAATATCGCAGGGATGGATGCTGGCCTGGCCGCCCGCGGCGGTGATCTCGGCCTGCACCTGCTCGAGCTTCTCGACGCGGCGCCCAACCAGCGCGACGACCGCGCCCAGGTTCGCCAGCTCATGGGCAGTGCAGCGGCCAATGCCGCTGCCGCCGCCGGTGACGATCACCGTCTGGCCTGCGAAGAGTCCCGGGCGGAATACGGATTGATAGGCAGGTTGATTCATGGGTGTATTTCCTTGATGGTTTCATGCGTCAAGCATGAAGTTGCAATGGCCGAGTGCGATCGGCTTGTCGGGACTGGACTGCCAGGCCTCGATGCGCAGGTTGGCCACGCGCCGTCCCAGCTTGACCATCACGACGTTGGCATAGGTGTCGCGTGGCTGGCCGGTACGCAGGTAGTCAATGTTGAAGTCGATTGTCTTCGGCAGGGTCTTTGTATCCGTTTTCAAAAGCAGATAGAACAAGCCAGCACATTCCAGAAAACCGCCGGTTGCGCCGCCGTGCAAGGCGGGAAGAACAGGGTTGCCGATCAGCTTTTGATCGAAAGGCAGGATGCAGGTGAACTCGTCACCCTTGATGTCGAGGCGCAGATTCAGGAAGTTGGCGTACGGAATGGATTGCACCAACGGGCCCAAATCGCTGGAGGCCCTGCAGTTTGTCAAGAGGTCGGCAAACTTCATTGGGGAATCTCCTCGTTTCGAATCACAGGGGATCCGGTAGTGAACATGTAGATGCCAACGGCGGTGGCGATCGGATCGTCCGGTGACTCGTGGTAGGCGCAGCCGCGGACGAAGGCCAGATCCGGCGTCAGCTTGTAGCAGACCGCGCCGCCCAGCACCGCTTTATCGGGGGTGGCCGGCTTGAGGTAATCAATGCGCAGGTCCAGCGTGGCCATCGGCCGTATCTGGGGTATCTTCACAAAAATTGCGAACCCGAAAGCAGCATCCAGCAAGGCGGTGATGACGCCGCCATGCAGCACCCGCGTGTTCGGGTCGCCAACCAGGCTGTCCTTGTAGTCCACCTTCAGCACACACCAGTCCGGCCGTACGGAATGCGGCAAAAGCCCGAGCTCCCGGTTGTACGGGGACACGTGCGCAAACTTCTTCCAGCGCTGGGCGAATTCCTCTTCAGGACTCATCGTTTCTGCCATCAAAAAATTCCTCTCATTCAAATTTGAACCATCGGCTGCTCTGATCGCTGGATGGGTGCCCAGCGCAGCACGCCAGCGTCTTCGCTGGACCTGACATGACCGTCACTTTCGAGCCACAGCAGATGCGCCAGCGTCTCCCCCATCGCCAGGAACCTGTGCAGAGCCTCTGACTGTTTTCCGTACCTCGCTTCGCCAAGCTCCACGGCCGTCATGCCTTCACGCAAGCCTTCCTTGAAGCGCCGTAGCGCCCGCTGGTGGTGCGCAACCAACCCATGTGCGCGCGCTACACCCGCGTGGTAAACATGGTGATGCGCCGGCAACACATGTTCGATGGGCAGGCCCGCAATCGCCCGCAGGCTGTCGATATAGCGCGGCAGCGGATGGGGCTCGCCGTACGGCCAGACCCCGACATTGGGCGTGATGCGCTCAAGCAACTGGTCCCCGGTGAGCAGCAGCTTCAAGTCTGGCTCATAGAGGCAGATTTGCGCGACGCTGTGACCGCCCAGCACCAGCACGTCAAAACAGAAGTCGCCAATCTCCAGTCGCTGCCCATCTTCCAGACTGGTGCTGGGCGGAGGTTCGTCGCAACCCAGGTTCTCTTGCAATACGCCGCTGACGATCTCCTCGGCCTCACCCAGTGACATGCCGTGACGCAACATGAAGTCGATGCCATGGCGACGTGACGTTTCATCCAGCATGCGGGTTCCGCGTGCCACCTCGCGTTCCTCGGGGCGCATCAGGATCTTCGCTCCGGTGATCTGCGCCAGCCACGCGGCCAGCCCGAGGTGGTCTGGGTGGTGGTGCGAGACGATGATGCGCGTCAGGCTGCCAACCAGTGGCCCCGCCAGGGCACGCAGCCACAAGGCCCGCGCCATTTCGCAGTCGGCACCGGTATCGAAGAGGCACCAGCCCTCACCGTCGCGAATCAGGTAGATATTGACGTGGTCGATACCGTAATCCACCGGCAGGGTGAACATCAGGATGCCGGGCAGGATTTCCTTGAGCGGCAGCTCGACCGGCAAGTCCATGGCTGGGGTGGGGGACAGGGTGCTCATGATCACAAGCGTTTGGCCACTTCTTCGAGCATCACTTCGGTGGCACCACCGCCGATGGCCTGGACACGGGCGTCGCGCACCATGCGCTCGATCGCGGCCTCGCGCATATAGCCGAAGCCGCCATGGAACTGCTGGCAGTCATAGACCACGTCGTTGACCAGCTCGCCGCACAGCGCCTTGACCATCGACACCTCCTTGACGCATTCGCGTCCCTGTGCGTCCAGCCAGGCGGCGTGGTAGACCAATTGGCGGCCGGCCTCAACCTGCGCCGCGCGCATCGCCAGGCGCTGGCGGATCGCCTGCTTGTCCCACAGTGTGGCGCCGAAGGCCTTGCGCTCGCGCACGTAGGCCAGCGTCAGTTCGATCGCGCGTGCGGCCTCGCCCATGGTTTGCGCGCCCAGCACGATGCGCTCGTTCTGGAAGTTGCGCATGATCTGGTAGAAGCCCTTGTTCTCGCCACCCAGCAGGTTGGCCGCCGGCACGCGGCAGTTCTCGAACACCAGTTCGGCAGTGTCGCTGCTCAGCCAGCCGCTCTTCTTGAGCGCACGACCGACGCGAAAGCCCGGCGTGCCCTTCTCGACGATGAAGATCGAGATGCCACGCGAGCCCTTGGCCGTCGGGTCGGTCTTGGCGCCAACGAAATACACGTCGCCATGCACGCCGTTGGTGATGAACATCTTGCTGCCGTTGATGACCCAGTGGTCACCGTCGCGCACCGCGCGGGTGCGAATGCCGGCCACGTCGGAGCCGGCATCGGGCTCGGTCACCGCCACGGCACAGATTTTCTCTCCGCGGATGATGGCGGGCAGGTAGCGCTGGAGTTGCTCTGGCGTGCCGAAGTTGGCCAGGTGCGGCGAGGCCATGTCGGTATGCACCATCACCGTCACCGCGAAGCCGCCGTAAGTCGAGCGGCCGAGTTCTTCAGCCAGGATCGCGCTGTAGACCGTGTCGAGGTTCGAACCCCCGTAGGTCTCGGCGTAGCGCACGCCGAGGTAGCCGAGCTCCCCCATTTTGCGCAGCACCGCGCGCGGCACCATGCCGGCGTCTTCCCAGGGCGCCGCCTGTGGCATCACCTCCTGCTCGACGAAGCGGCGCAGGTTGTCGCGGAACTGCCGGTGTTGCTCGTCGAAGTAGATCGGCTCGTTCATTTCGTTTTTCCTCAGTTGTCCTCAATGTCCATGACCACCAGCACATCGCCACCGCGCACCGCATCGCCGGTGCGGCAGCGCAGCTCGCTGACCCGGCCCGCGGCGGGCGCGCTGATCGTGTGCACCATTTTCATGGCTTCCATCTGCACCAGCGTATCGCCCGCATTCACCGTCATGCCCACGCTGGCTTGCACCAGCGTCACCAGGCCAGGCATGGGCGCAAGCAGGCGGCTGCCACCCCGCTCGTCCGCGGCCGCCGCGCCGGTGAGCGCGCGCTGCCAGCGGTCGAGCCGACGCCAGGTGCGCGTGCGACCGGCGCCGGTAAGCCACAGACGTTCGCCCTCGCTGGCATGCCGTTCCAGTGCCACCGTGAAGCGGGTCGTCACGCCGTTGTGCCGCAATTCCAGGGTGTCTGCGACCAGCGTCGCCGCAACCATCTGTTCCAGCTCGCCGACGCGCACGCGCCAGCCTTCGCCCTGTGGCGACACGCTGGCCTCGTGCACGCAGCGGTGCCCGTCTTCGAGCAGCACCCGCGTGCCGCCAACGCCGCTGCCAGGCACGCGCCAGGCCCCGAGCGATTGCCAGGCCGAGCGCCCGGCCGCGGCTGCCTGCGTGGCCAGCACGCCGTGCAGCGCGGCGGCGGCGATGGCCAGCCAGTCGTCTTCGCGCGGCTGCCAGCCTGCGGGGAAAGCACGCGCGATGTAGTGCGTACTGAGCCTTTGTGCAAAGTGGTCGTGGCGCAGCAGATCTGCCAGGAAACCGAGGTTGCTCTGCACGCCGAGAAACACCGTGTCGTCCAGTGCGGTGGCGAGCCGTCGCGCTGCGGTCGGCCGGTCATCGGCATGGGCAATCACCTTGAGCAGCATCGAGTCGTAATAAGGGGTGACCCGGCTGCCGGTGCGCACACCGCTGTCAACCCGGACGCCCTCGCCGCGCGGCTCGCGGTAGCCGACCACGGTGCCGATCTCGGGCGCGAAATCGGCCGCTGGATTTTCCGCGCAAACGCGCACCTCGATCGCGCAGCCGCGCTGCGACAGCGCTGACTGACTGAAGCCGAGCGCCTCACCGGCGGCCACCCGCAACTGCCATTCGACCAGATCGATGCCGCAGGTCAGCTCGGTCACCGGGTGCTCGACCTGCAGCCGGGTGTTCATTTCCAGAAAGAATGTGTCGCCGCTGCGGCTGTCGTGAATGAACTCGATGGTGCCGGTGCTGTCGTAGCCGATGGCACGCCCCATCGTCAGCGCGTGGGCAAACAGGGCCTCGCGCACAGCTGGCGACAGGTGTGGCGCCGGCGCTTCCTCGATCATTTTCTGGTGGTTGCGCTGGATCGAACATTCGCGCTCGAACAGGTGCACCAAATGCCCGTGCTTGTCGCCCAGCAACTGCACTTCGAGGTGGCGCGGCTCGTCCAGGTAGCGCTCCAGCAGCACACGGTCATCACCGAACGATGCCTGGGCCTCGCGCCGCACGGTGTCCAGCGCGGCCGTGAATTCACCCGCGCTGCGCACTACCCGCATGCCCTTGCCGCCGCCCCCGGCCGAGGCCTTGATCAGCACCGGATAGCCCACATCAGCGGCAGCCGTCTGCAAGACCGCGCTATCCTGATCGTCAGCGTGGTAGCCCGGCACCACCGGCACGCCGTGTTCCATCGCAATGCGTTTGGATTCGATCTTCGACCCCATGCGCCGGATCGCCTCGCGCGAGGGGCCGACGAAAATGAGCCCGACCGCTTCGCAGGCATCGATCAGGGCCAGGCTTTCCGACAGGAAGCCGTAGCCCGGATGAATGGCCTGCGCACCGGCGGCACGCGCCGCGGCCACGATCGCCGCGGCATCCAGGTAGCTGCGCGCGGCCTCAGGCGGGCCAATGCGCACGGCCGTGTCGCAGGCGTGCACGTGCATCGCGTCGCGGTCGGCATCGGAATACACCGCCACGGTGCGCAGCCCCATGCGGCGCGCGGTGCGTGCAATGCGGCAGGCAATCTCGCCGCGGTTGGCAATCAGCAACGTGTCAAACATGCACGGCTCCCGCGTCCTGACCTCAGGCCTGCCGCCACGCAGGCAGGCGCTTGCCGAAGAAGGCGGCGATGCCTTCGCGCCCTTCTTCGGTCTCCCAGGCATCGGCCAGCTTGTCGGCGGCGTAGATCATGTTGGTGCTCAAGTCATGCGAATGCACGTAGGCGATCAGCTTCTTGGTGGCCGCCACCGCGCCGGGCGCGCACTGCAGCAGGTCGGCGAGTTCGCGCTCGACGGCGGCGTCGAGCTGATCCGCCGCCACCACCTCGGACAGCAGGCCCAGGCGCTGCGCCTCGGCAGCCCCCATGCGACGCGCCGTCAGGAAGGTGCGCCGTGCGTTGGCTTCGCCCATGCGCGCCACCACATAGGGCGCGATGTTGGCCGGCAGCAGGCCCAGGCGGACCTCGGTCAGCGAATAGACGCCGGTATCGACCGCGATGGCCATGTCGCACACCGAGATCATGCCGACGCCGCCGCCATAGGCGGGGCCGTTGATGCGGCCAATGACTGGCATCGGCAGGTCATTCAATGCCCGCAGCATCAGCGCCAGATCGCCGCTTTCGCTGACGCGCTCGGCCCGGCTCTTCGTCATGTTGTCCTGCATCCAGCCGAGGTCGCCACCCGCGCAAAAGGTTCTTCCCGCGCCAGTGAGCACCAGCGCGCGCACGCCCTCGGCGGCGCCCAGCCATTCGACCGCACGGCGCAACTCGCTGATCAGGGTGGCGTTGAGCGCGTTGTGGGTGTCGGGGCGGTTCAGCGTGAGGCGGGCCACGCCGCGCGCATCGACGGCAAGTTGCAGGGTTTCGTAGGCGGGTGTGTTCATGGGACAGGTCTCTGAATGGACAGGGTTACATGCGATAGACAGGGGTGGCGGTGTCCGGCAGCGCACGGCGCGCCGCCAGCGCCAGCGCCAGGCCGAGCACATCGCGCGAGGCCGAAGGCTCGATCAGGCCGTCGTCCCACAGCCGGGAGGTGGCGTAATAGGGGTCGCTCTGGCGCGCGTATTGCTCACGCACCTGGCGTTCGGTCTCGGCCAGCCGGGCCTCGTCGGCCGGGCCGCGCAGATTCGAACGTGCCAGCTCGACCATCACATTGCTGGCGATGTCGGCGCTCATGGTCGCCACCCTGGCGCTGGGCCAGGCGAACAGGAATTCGGGCTCGAAACCGCGGCCGCACATGCCGTAGTTGCCCGCGCCATAAGAGCCGCCGACGACCAGCGTCAGCTTGGGCACGCGGGCGCAGGCCATGGCATAGACCATCTTGGCGCTGTGCTTGGCAATGCCGCCGCGCTCGGCCTCGGTGCCCACCATGAAGCCGGGAATGTTTTGCAAAAACAGCAGTGGCACGCCACGCTGGTTGGCCAGCTCGATGAAGTGCGCGCCCTTCAGGGCCGACTCGGCCAGCAGCGCGCCGTTGTTGGCCAGAACGGCCACGGGCTGGCCGTGGATCGCGCCGAAGCCGGTCACCAGCGTCTCGCCCCACAGCGGCTTGAACTCATGGAAGGCGCTGCCATCGAGCAGCCGCGCAATGATCTCGCGCGCGTCGTAGGGCTGCTTGGGATCAGCCGGCACGATGCCGTCGAGCTCGCCCGGATCGTAGCGTGGCGGGCTGGGAACCAGCGGCGGTGCCAGCGCTGGCTCGGGCGGCAGGCTGGCCACGATCTGGCGCAGCATCGCCAGCGCCTGGTGCTCGTCCTCGGCCAGATGGTCGCTGACGCCGGAGACGCGGCTATGCATCTCGGCGCCGCCGAGTGTTTCGCCATCGGCCACTTCGTTGATCGCGATCTTGACGATGGACGGGCCGCCGAGGTGGATGCGCGCATTGCCACGCACCATTACCACCTCGTCTGACAGCGCCGGAATATAGGCCCCGCCCGCGGTGCAGCCGCCAAACACGGCCGAAATCTGCGGCAAACCGGCCTGCGACATGCGGCACTGGCGGTGAAAACTGTTGCCGAAGTGATCCTTGTCAGGGAACACACGGTCCTGCTCCGGCAGGAAGGCACCGCCGCAGTCCACGAGATACAGGCAGGGGAGCCGCAGGCGCTCGGCGATCTCCTGCGCCCGGATATGTTTTTTGACGGTCTCATGGAAGAACGAGCCGCCTTTGACCGTGGCATCGTTGGCGATGAGCATGCAGGGCCGACCGGCCACCATGCCAACGCCGGTGACGATGCCCGCGCCCGGCACCTCGTTGCCATATTGGCCCCAGGCCGCCAGCGGTGAGAGCTCCAGAAAGGGGCTGCCATCATCGACGAGGAAGTCGATGCGCTCACGCACCAGCAGCTTGCCGCGCTCGCGGTGACGCCGGATGTGCGCGTCGCGCCCGCCGTTCGCCACCGCGACCAGACGCGCACGCAGCATCTCGACCTGTGATCGGCCCTGCCCCAGCGCCTGGGCGTAGGCGTCGCCGCGGGTATCGATACGGCTTTCGATCTGGGTCATCTGCGTCATCTTTTCATTGCAACAAGCGAGCCGCTGTGCATCACATGGCCCGACAATGCCCGGCCAATGATGCGTTCGGCCAGCCGAGCCGCCTCAATCAGCACCTCCAGGTCGATGCCTGTCTCAATACCGAGTTCCTGGCACATGAACACCATGTCCTCGGTGCAAATATTGCCCGCCGCGCCGCCATGCTTGTGGCCGGCGAACGGGCACCCGCCCAGACCGGCGACCGAACTGTCGAACAGCCGGACACCCATCTGCAAGGCCGCATAGACGTTGGCGCCGCCGACGCCGCGCGTGTCGTGCAGGTGCAGCCCGATGCGTGCATCGGGCACGATTTCGCGCACCGCCCCGATGCGTCGCTTGATCTCCTCGGGATGGGCCCATCCCATGGTATCGGCCAGGTAAACCGCAGGAAGCGACACACCCCGGTCGGCGCAGGCATCCACCAGCCAGCGTATGTGGTCGGTGACGACCGACAGCGGCACGGCCCCCCCGAGATTGCAGCCAAAAGCCGTGATCACGTAGGCCTTTTCCACCGGAATGCCCAGGGCGATGTAACGGTCCAGCCAGCCGAGCTGGCGTTCGCGCATCCCAGCCACGCTGCAGTTGTTGTTGCGCTGCGAGAACGGCTCCGTGTTGTAGAACATCAGCTTGCCGTCCAGGTCCACCTGGTCGCAGGAACGCGCACGCTCGAATCCGTTGTCGTTGAGCCAGAGCGCCGTGTAGCGGGTGCCTGGGCGCTTGACGATGGCGGCAAACAACTCGGAGACATCGGCCATCTGCGGCACCGCGCGCGGGCTGACAAAGGAAGCCACCTGGATTTGCTTCAAGCCCGAGGCCGCCAAAGCATCAATCAACGCGGCGCGATCGCCCAGCGTATAGGTCCGCGGCTCCATCTGGAAGCCCTCGCGCGGCCCCTCCTCATGGAACTCGACCGAGGCAGGCAAGTCACTCATCGCTGCCATCTCCTTCGATCAGACCGGACGGACTTCGGCCAGCACCTGGTGGCGCTCGACCATGTCGCCAACCCGGCAGCGCAGGCTGCTCAGGCTGCCTTCGAACGGCGCCGTGACGTGCAGCTCCATCTTCATCGATTCGAGCACGATCACGGTCTGGCCGATGGCGACCGACTCGCCAACCGCCGCCTTGACCGCGACCACCTTGCCCATCATCGGTGCGCCCAATTGCCCGCTGGAGGCGGCGTCACCGGCGGCACCACCCAGATAGGGTTCCGCCGTGAACACGCTGCTGCCCAGCGCGCTGGATATCTCGACCTGCTGCGCATCGCCCCGGATGGTCAGCTCCAGCGCCCGCCCGCCGCACTGAAACAGGCGGCGCCCACCCGGGATCGGCGACAGCGCAGCCTGCGTCACCTCGTCGCCGATGGCCAGGGTGCAGGCGCCATCGGCGGCGCGAGCGGAAAACCGGACCGGCCACTCTGCCGCGCCCGCCTTCAACACCAGGGCCGCCTGGGGCGCGGCCTGAATCGGCCCACTGCTCAGGCGCCAGCCAGTGAAACCGTCCCACAGGGTCCAGCAGCCCAGCGCGGGTGACTCCGCGCGCCGCTGTGCCAGCCAGTACAGCGCGGCCGCCGCCAGGTGCTCCACCGGTACGGCTGCGGGAGCGACCACGCCCCGCTGCGCATGACGCTCGTCAATCAGGCGGGTATGGAAACTGGCGTCGCGGGTTTCCGGCCATTCGAGCAGTTCATGCAGAAACCGCAGGTTGGTCACCAGCCCGATGACCGTGCTCTCGCGCAATCCGGCCACCAGTGCCCGACGGGCCGACTCGCGGTCGGGGCCATGGGCGATGAGCTTGGCGATCATCGAGTCGTAGTGCGGCGAGATCTCGTCTCCGCTGTCCACCCCCGACTCGATGCGCACGCCCGAGCGCGAAAAATCGACGACATCGAGCCGACCCATGGCCGGCAGGAAACCGGCGTCGGCATCTTCCGCGCACAGCCGCGCCTCGAAGGCGTGCCCCCGGCACACCACATCGGCTTGCGCCAGCGGCAAGCACCCGGTGTCGGCAATGCGCAGTTGCAACGCCACCAGATCAAGCCCGGTGACTTCTTCGGTCACCGGGTGCTCGACCTGCAAGCGCGGGTTGACTTCCAGGAAGTAGTGCGCGTCACCGGCAACCACGAACTCCACGGTACCCAGTCCACGGTAGTTCACGCCGGCGGCCAGTTTCACCGCATCGGCCAGGATGGCCTCGCGCAGACGCGGGCTGAGGCCGGCCGAGGGCGCTTCCTCGATCACTTTTTGATGGCGGCGCTGCAAAGTGCACTCGCGCTCGAACAGGTGGATGGCATGGCCCTGGCCGTCACCGGCGACCTGCACTTCAAGATGGCGCACCTGCGGCAGGTAGCGTTCGACGATCAGTTCGCCGTTACCGAAGGCTTTTTCGGCCTCGCGCATGGCGCTCTCGATGCGCGCCTCCAGCCCCTCCAGCGTCTCGACCACCGCCATGCCGCGGCCGCCTCCGCCGGCCACCGCCTTGAGCAGCACAGGCAGCGTCATGCCGCGCACCAAACGCGACACCTCGGCCGGGTCGGTCATGCCGCCTTCACTGCCGGGGATGACCGGCACGCCGAGCCGGGCCGCCTCGCGCTTGGCGCTGGCCTTGCCGCCCACGCGCTCCATGGTGTCGGCCCGGGGGCCGATGAAGGTCAGGCCAGCCGCTTCAAGCGCGCGCACGAAGTCCGCATTCTCGGAGACGAAGCCGTAGCCCGGATGCACGGCGTCGGCGCCGACGCGCCTCGCCGCCGCGATGATGGCGTCGATGTTGAGGTAACTCTCGCTGGGCGCGGCGCCCCCGATCTCGACCGATTCCCCGATCTCGCGCACATGGCGGGCAAACCGGTCAGCACTGGAATGCACCGTGGCCACGGACAGGCCGAGCTTGCGACAAGTACGGGCAATGCGGCAGGCGATCTCGCCTCTGTTCGCAATGAGGATTTTCTTAAGCATGCCCAACGCCCCCAGCACGGTGAAGGAAGTTGGCCATCAAGACGGTGTGGATGCGTTGCATGGTTTGCGTCCTGGTTAGAAGCGGAAAACGCCGAACGGCGTCGGTTTGGCGGTGGTGCGCGAAGCGAGGTCGAGCAACAGCCCCATGGCATCACGCGTTTCCACCGGATCAAGAATGCCATCGACCCACAGGTTGGAAGAGAAGTTGGTGGCGGGCTGGAAGTCTTCGTAGATCTTGCGCACCGGCACCTTGAAGGCTTCTTCTTCCTCGGGCGTCCACTCTTTGCCCTCGGTCTTGTTGATCTGCTTGCGCACCAGCGCCATCACGGTAGCGGCCTGATCCGGGCCCATGATGGCCGCGCGGCCGGTCGGCCAGGCGAACATCGCGGTCGGATTGAACGGCCGGCCACACATGGCCAGGTAGCCAGCACCGTAAGAGGCACCCATGATGATGGTGTACTTGGGCACGTTGGCCGAGGCCATGGCCGTGATCATCTTGGCACCCGCCTTGGCGATGCCGGCCTGCTCGGCGGCGCGTCCGACCATGAAACCGGTCACATCCGCCATGAACAGCAGAGGGATGTCGCGCTGGCAGCACAAATCAATAAAATGCGCCGCCTTCATCGCGCTCTCCGGGAACAGCACCCCCTGGTTAGCGAGGATGCCAATCTCGTGGCCGTGGATACGGGCAAAACCGGTCAACAGGGTGTCGCCATACATCGGCTTGAATTCCTGGAACCGGCTGTCATCGACGAAGCGCGCCAGAATCTCGCGCGTGTCGGTCGGAATCTTGGTGTCGCGGCTGATGATGCCGTAAATCTCACGCGGGTCGAAACGCGGCGGCACCGAGGGCTGACGCGTCCAGCGCGGTTTGGGTTGCTCGCCCAGATCGCGCAAGATCTCACGCGCGATGGCCAGCGCGTGGCGGTCATCTTCGGCGATATGGTCGGTGACGCCACTGACGCTGCAATGCATCTTGGCCCCCCCCAGCGACTCGGCATCCACTGTTTCGCCGGTGGCGGCAAACGTCAACTCAGGGCCACCGAGGTACATGTAGCCCTGCTCCTTGACAATCACCACCTCGTCGCAAAGCGCCGGAATATAGGCACCACCCGCCGTGCAGGGCCCCATCACAACGGCAATCTGCTGGATACCCTCAGCCGACATACGCACCTGGTTATTGAAGATGCTGCCGAACTGCCCGACATCGGGAAAGATATTGGCCATTTCCGGCAGAAACGCCCCGCCGCTGTCAACCAGCGTGATGCAGGGCAGCCGGTGCTGCCAGGCAATCTGCTGCGCGCGCACGTGCTTCTTGCAGGTCATCCCGTAGTAGGTGCCGCCCTTCACGGTGGCGTCGTTGGCGATGATCATGCACGGACGCCCCTGCACCAGGCCAATGCCGGTGATGATGCTGGCACCGGGTGGCACCCCATCGTACAAGCCTTCACCGGCCAGCATGCCAACCTCCAGGAAGGGTGAACCCGGATCGAGCAGCACTTCGACCCGATGGCGCGGCAAAATCTTGTTACGAGCCAAGTGCTTTTCCCGCGCCTTCAAAGGGCCACCGGCCAGGGCCTGTTGGCGACGGCTCTGCAGATTCGCAATCACGGTCTCGTAGGCTTCGCGATTGAGTCGAAATTCGTCGTCTGAAGTCGACACACGTGAGGAGAGGATGGTCATTTGCGTTCTCGCACCAATTAGCAATGGAAAGTCATCAGGACTTGAACACCGGCGTACGGCGTGCTTCGAACGCCGCCAGACCTTCACTCACATCGTCATCGAGCAAGGCGGCGCTGGCCAGGTCCTCCTCGAGCTGGAGACCAACCTCCGATGAGCCCTCCATGCCCTGACGGGCGAGGCGCTTCATGGTGGCGATGCCGATTCGGCTGCGCGTGGCGAGTTTGGTGCAGTAGGCGAGCGCCGCTTCACCCAGGTGGTCGGGTTCGACCACATAGTTGACCAGGCCCCATTGCTCTGCCGTGGCGGCATCGATCCAGCGCGCCGAAAAAAACAGGTCCAGGCCGCGCCGCAGGCCAACAATGCGCGGCATGCGCTGACTGCCACCCCAACCGGGAATCAGGCCGAACTGGGCATGCTGGTCGCCAAAGCGCGCGTCCTTGGCCGCAAAAATGATGTCGCAGGCCAGCATCAGTTCGCTGCCACCCGCCAGGGTCAGGCCCTGACAGGCCGCCACCACTGGCAGATCGCTGCGCTCCAGGCGCTTGAGCACGCGATGGCCATAGGCGATGAAATGCTTCAGGCTGGCGGGATCGCCACGCAAGGACTTCACCTCGTCCAGGTCGGCACCGGTGCAGAAATGCTTGCCCTGCGCCCGGATCAGGATGGCACGCACGCCGGAGCCGGGCTGCTCGAACTCATCAAGCGCAGCCTCGATACCCGCATGCACGGACATCGACAGGCAATTGAATTTTTCAGGACGGGCCAGCTCGATGATCCCGACCGCGCCGCTGCGGCTGACCACCACGGTGGATGCCTGATTTTCAGCTTGCATTATTTGTTCTCCTTGGCGTATTGCACGGCAGCGCGGCCCACACGCTCGCGGGCGATGATCAGCTTCATGATTTGCGCCGTGCCGTCACCGATTTCCAGACCCATCACATCACGCATGCGCTGCTGGTGCGGCAGATCCATCGACCAGCCATAGTGACCAAAGGTCAGGAGGCACTGATGGATGGCGTCAAACGAGGTCTTAGGAGCCATCCACTTGACCATGGCAGCCTCTGCCGTGTGCGGCTGCCCCGCGTCGCGCAAGGCCAGACCGTGGTAACAAAGCTGGCGGCAAGCGGAAATCAGTGTCTCGAATTCGACAATCGGAAAGCTCACGCCCTGGTACTGCGCCAGCGGTGCGCCGAAAGTCTGACGCTCCTTGACGTACTCCCAGGTTTCATCGATCGAGGCCTGCGCCGCCGCCAAGCACTGCAGGGCGATCAGGATGCGGCTGAAATCAAAGCCCTGCATCACCTGCGTGAAGCCCTTGCCTTCCGCCCCCAGCCGGTTCTCGACCGGCACCCGCACGTCATCGAAGAACACCGAGCCGCGGCCGACGATTTTGCTGCCGACGTCGTTGAAGCGGGTGCGCTGCACGCCTTTCTGGTTCAAATCCACCAGCAAGGCCGTGATGCCGCGCGCCCCATCTTCTGGCTTGCCCGTGCGCGCAAATAGCACCATGGCATCGGCCTGGTCGGCAAAGGTGATGGAGGTCTTCTCGCCCGAGAGGATGTACTCGTCGCCAACGCGGCGCGCCTTGAGCTGCAGGTTGGCCGCATCCGAGCCGCCGCGCGGCTCGGTCAAACCCAGGGCAACGATGGCCTGGCCTGCCACGATCCGGCTGTTCCAGGTTCGCGCCAGCTCGGGGGGGGCATTGGCATGGATGATGGCCCCCATCAGCGAGCTCAGCAACTGCACATAGCTCACATTGAAGTCGCCATAGGCGATTTCCTCGGTAATGAGGCCCGCCGTGACGCCACTCAGACCCAAACCGCCGTAATCCTCGGACAAGTCGACACCGATCAGGCCGAGGGACCCCATTTCCCTGAACAGCGCCCGGTCAATACCCGGCTGCGACTCACGCTTTTGGTAATCGGGCCTGAGCTTCTCGCGTGCAAAGCGGCGCGCCACGTCACGCAGCGCAATTTGATCGTCATCAAAAATCATGGCTATATCTCCTGGTTGACTGCTGCCAAAACAACCGCCTGCTGCGCCTACAGCAGCCAGAAACAAAAATTGAAGAGAACCCCGAGTGCAAAACGCGGTGGTTTTTTGTTACTATAGCATCGAACAGGCGTTAGTTAGACGCACAAGGAAATCTTTTAAATGAACAACAGTCCCGCAGTTCCCTTTTCAAGACTGCTATCTCCACTGAAGGTCGGTGCGCATGTTCTTCGGAACCGGGCGCTGATGGGTTCCATGCACACGCGACTGGAGTCGATGGACTGGCCGATAGAGCGTCTGTCCCTGTTCTATGCGGAGCGGGCGCGCGGTGGCGTCGGCCTGATCGTCACCGGCGGCTATGCGCCCTGCCAGGATGGCCTGCTGGATGAAACCGGCCCCATGCTCGTCACGCCTGAGCAGGCCGATGCGCTCAAACCCATTCCTCAGGCGGTGCATGCCGAGGGCGGCAAGATCATTCTGCAAATCCTGCATACCGGCCGCTACGCCAAGGTCGCACGGCCGGTCGGTGCCTCCGACATTCCGTCCCCGATCAATCCGCGCGGGCCCCGCGCCTTGAGCACGGCCGAAGTCTGGCAAACGATCGCCGACTTCGTGCGCTGCGCCGAACTCGCCCAGCGCGCCGGTTTTGACGGCGTCGAGATCATGGGCTCGGAAGGCTACCTGCTCAACCAGTTCACCGTCACGCGCACCAACAATCGCAGCGACGAATTCGGCGGCAGCATGAAAAACCGCCACCGCCTGCCGGTGGAAATCGTGCGTCGCGTGCGCGAACAGGTGGGTCCGCAGTTTCTGCTGATGTACCGTGTGTCGGCACTGGATCTGGTCGAAGGCGGCGCCCCGGCGGACGAAATCGCCAAACTCGCCCAGGCAGTGGAGGCCGCCGGCGCCGACATCCTCAACACCGGCATCGGCTGGCACGAAGCGCGCGTTCCCACCATTGCCTACGTGGTGCCACGCGCCGCCTGGCGCTTCGCGGCGGCCCGGGTCAAAAAGGCCGTATCGATTCCGGTCATCACCTCCAACCGCATCAACACGCCCGCGCTGGCCGAAGAGATTCTTGCCAGCGGCGATGCCGACATGGTCTCGATGGCGCGCCCCTTCCTGGCCGACGCCGACTTCATCGCCAAGGCGGCGCAGGGTCGCGCCGATGAGATCAACACCTGCATCGCCTGCAACCAAGCCTGCCTAGACTACATCTTCTCCGACCGGCCCGCCACCTGCCTGGTCAATCCCCGCGCTGGCCGTGAACTCGAATTCTCGCGGCTGCCGCCACGGGCGGCGCGACGCAAGGTGGCGGTGGTCGGCGCCGGCGCGGCCGGGCTAGCCTGCGCGCTGAGCACAGCCGTTCGCGGTCACGCGGTCACCCTGTTTGAGGCCGCGCCAGAGATCGGTGGCCAGTTGAACCTGGCTCGGGCCGTGCCGGGCAAACAGGAGTTCAATGAACTGTTGCGCTACTTTCAGCAGGGTGTGGCGCGGCATGGCGTCACGCTAAAGCTTGGCAGCCGGGCTGATGCCCAAGCGCTCGCCAAGGGCCAATACGACCGCATCGTGATCGCCACCGGCGTGCGACCGCGCCTGCCGCAGATCCCGGGTATCGATCATCCGAAAGTCGTGAGTTATGCCGACCTGCTGTCGGGTCGGGTGCAGGCGGGCCGCCGGGTCGCGGTGGTCGGTGCCGGGGGAATCGGTTTCGACGTGGCTGCGTTCCTGCTACACGAAGAACAGGCCGGGGACGCCAGTACGCCGCAGGCGGTCGACCGGTTTTACGCTGAATGGGGTGTCGACACCTCACCCTCAGCCGCAGGTGGCCTGAAACCGATGCTGCCCGTGACATCGCCACGCGAGGTCACCCTGTTGCAGCGCAAACCGGAAAAACCCGGACGCAACCTGGGCATGACCACTGGCTGGGCACTCAAGGCCGAACTGGCACGACGCGACCTGCGCATGCTGTCGGGCTGCAGCTATGAGCGCATCGACGACGCCGGACTGCATCTGAGCATCGGGGGGCAGCCACAAACGCTCAATGTGGACACCATCGTGATTTGCGCCGGCCAGGACAGCGAGAACAAGCTGGCCACCGAATTGCGCGCGCTCGGCCTTGCGCCCGAGATCATCGGCGGTGCGGCGGTTGCCGCCGAACTGGACGCCTTGCGCGCCATTGACCAGGGCACACGCCTCGGGCTGGCCATCTGAACTCACCAAAAGCACCCCCATGGATTTCGCACCCCATCAAGAACATGCGTCGATACGCGATGCGATCACCAAGATCTGCTCGCACTTCGACGACGCTTACTGGCTCGAACGCGACCGGCTGGGTGGTTTTCCGCATGAGCTGCACCGCGCTCTGGCCGAGGGTGGCTGGCTCGGCATTTGCCTGCCGCAGGAATACGGCGGCGGCGGACTGGGCATCACTGAAGCCACCGTAATGATGCAGGCCATTTCACAGTCGGGGGCTGGACTGTCGGGCGCATCGGCGGTGCACATGAATATTTTCGGCCTGCAGCCGGTCGCTGTCTTCGGCACCGAAGATCAAAAGCGTCGCATGCTGCCGCCGCTGATCCAGGGCAAAGAGAAAGCCTGCTTCGCCGTCACCGAACCCAACACCGGCCTGAACACCACGCGCCTCAAGACGCGCGCCGAGCGTGCCGGCGACCACTACGTCCTGAGCGGCCAGAAAGTCTGGATCTCGACCGCGCAGGTGGCCGACAAAATGCTCATCCTCGCGCGCACCACGCCCATCGAGGAGTGCAAAAAACCCACCTTCGGCCTGAGCCTGTTCTACACCGACCTCGACCGCCGCTTCGTCGAAGTGCGCGAGATCGACAAAATGGGACGCAAGGCGGTCGATTCGAACCAGGTCTTCATCGACGGCCTGCGGGTGCCGGTGGAGGACCGCATCGGCGAAGAAGGCCGCGGCTTCGAATACATCCTTCATGGCATGAACCCCGAGCGCGTGCTGATCGCGGGCGAAGCCGTCGGCCTGGGCCGCAAGGCGCTCGAAGTCGCCGTGCAATATGCGAAGGAGCGCGAGGTGTTCGACCGCCCGATCGGCAAGAACCAGGGCATACAGCACCCGCTCGCGCAGTCGTGGATGGAGCTCGAGGCCGCCGAGCTCATGGCCATGCGCGCCGCCTGGAAGTACGACAACCACCTCGAGTGCGGCGCCGATGCAAACGCCGCCAAGTACCTCGCCGCCGAAGCCGGCTTCAACGCCTGCCAGCGCGCCATGGCCACGCTGGGCGGCTTCGGCTACGCCAAGGAATACCACGTCGAGCGCTACCTGCGCGAGATCATGATCCCGCGCATTGCGCCCATCAGCCCGCAGCTCATCATGTGCTTCATCGCCGAAAAGGTGCTGGGGCTGCCGAAATCGTACTGAGCGTACTGCGCGATGCCCATTCTTTTTGTTTTTTCTGCGTCCCACCGTTTCCCGCTGCCCCACGGCGGCAGCCCTTTGCAGCTTTCTTCCTCCATGTCTGAACCCCTCCGACCATGAGCACTTCACCCGACAGCGAACGCGCTGAACAACTTACCCTTTTGCGCGAAAGCGCGCTCAGTTTCGCAAGCAAGGAGTCCCCGCTTGCCCGCGCACGCGCACTGCGCCAGCAGCTGCCCGGCTTCGACCGCGGCTTCTGGTCTGCGCTCGCCGAACAGGGCTGGACGGGCTTGCTGGTGCCCGAGGCGCAGGGAGGCTACGCGCAGGGCCTGACCGAGATGGCCGAAGTGGCCGGCGCGCTCGCAGCGCAAGTGGCGCCCGAGCCCGTGGTGCCCGTGCTGGTGTTTGCCGGCCGCGTGCTCGCGCATGTGCCCCAAGGCGCGCTCGCAAACCAGTTGCTGGCCGACATGGCCGCCGGCACGCTGCTGCCCGCCGTGGCCTGGCAGGAAGACCTCACCGGCGCCAAAGACCAGCCCGAGCACGCGGGCACGCGGCTCGAGCGCACGGCGGATGGCCTGCAATTGGAGGGCCGCAAGCGCCATGTGCGTCCCGGCGCGGGTGCCGACGGCTTCATCGTCAGTGCCCACGGTGCGCAAGGCCTGGCGCTGGTCTGGGTGCCCGCCGATGCCGCGGGGCTCAGCCTGCACAGCCGACCCCTGGCGGACGGCAGCCAGGCCGCCGAAGTCGAACTCGCCAACGTGCGTGTGCCCGCGCAAAACCTGCTTGCCGAAGGCCCTGCCGCGGTGGCGGCATTGACGCGCGGCTACGACGAAACCCTGGTGCTCACGAGCGCCGAACTGCTGGCCCTGGTGCGCAGCATGCTGGCCATGACGCTCGAATATCTGCGCTCGCGCGTGCAGTTCGGCAAGCCCATCGGCAGCTTCCAGGCGCTGCAGCACCGCGCCGCCGACCTGCTGATCCAGCAGGAGCTGACCGCGAGCGTGCTCGCGCAGGCGCTGGCCCTGCTCGACGACCCCAAAACGTCCGCCACGGCACGCTCGGCCATGGCGAGCCGCGTCAAGGCGCGCGCTTCCGACGCCGGCCTGCAGGTGGCGCGCGAGGCCGTGCAACTGCACGGCGCGATCGGCGTCACCGACGAATACGACCTGGGCTTGTACCTGCAACGCGCCCTGGTGCTCTCGGCCTGGCTGGGCAACGGCACGCAGCAGCGCCGCCGCTACGCCGCCCTCACCCGCAATCTCACCGAGCAGGAACACGCATGAACACCACCACCGCAGCACCTTCCAGCACCGACTGGAACGCCATGGACAACGAGAGCTTCCGCGCCATGGTGCGCGCGTTTTTCGAAGCCGAATACCCGAGCGAACTGCGCTACCCCAAGCGCCGCCTGCGCTGGGCCGAGATCAAGCACTGGTTCCTCAAGCTGTCGCAAAAAGGCTGGGTGGCCCCGAGCTGGCCCGCGCAGTACGGCGGCATGGGCCTGACGCCCGAAAAGCTCATCATCTTCATCGAAGAGCAGGAGCGCTGGGGCGTGGGCCGCGCGCCCGACATGGGCATCACCATGGTCGGCCCCCTGCTGATCCAGTACGGCACCGAAGAGCAGCGCGCGCACTACCTGCCCAAGATCCTCGCGGGTGAGAACATCTGGTGCCAGGGTTACTCCGAGCCCAACTCGGGTTCCGACCTTGCGAGCCTGCGTACCGAGGCCGTGGTCGATGGCAACGACTTCATCGTCAACGGGCAAAAAATCTGGACCACGCTCGCGCAGGACGCGACGCACATCTTCCTGCTCGTGCGCACCGACAAGTCCGGCAAAAAGCAGGAGGGCATCAGCTTCCTGCTGGCCGACATGACCATCCCCGGCATCCGCGTGCGCCCCATCCGCAACATCGCCGGCGGCGAAGACTTCTGTGAAGTGTTCCTCGAAAACGTGCGCGTGCCGCGTGCCAACATCGTGGGCCAGCTCAACAAGGGCTGGACGATCGCCAAGGCGCTGCTCGGGTTCGAGCGCATCTTCCTCGGCAGCCCCAAGCAAAGCCAGTATGCCTTGGCGCGCGTGCAAGAGGCCGCCGGGCGCCTGGGCCTGCTCGACGACGCGGGCTTCGTCGATCGCTACACCAAGCTCGCCCTCGACGTGGCCGACCTGGGCGCGCTCTACGGCCGCTTCATCGAGCAGGTCAAACGCGGTGAAACGCTGGGGCCCGATGTCTCGATGCTCAAGCTGTTCGCCACCGAAACCTACTCGCGGCTGGCCGACCTGCTGGTTGACGTCGCCGGCTCGAGCGGTGGCACGCCTGGCGACATCGCCCTGCCCGGCGGCAAGGCCGACGTGCTGACCACGTTCTACAACGCCAGGCCCGCCACCATCTATGGCGGCAGCAACGAGGTGCAGCGCAACATCCTGGCCGCCAGCGTGCTGAGGCTGCCATCATGACGGCACATAGCACCGGTCAACCGTTCGCCGGCCCCGGCCCGGACGCACAGTTCGCGGCCGCGCTGGCGCAGGGCTGCTTTCAGATCCAGCACTGCGCCGCGTGCGGCCAGCATGTCTTCTATCCGCGCGCGCTGTGCCCGCATTGCGGCTCGGCGCAGCTGGGCTGGGTCAAGGCCAGCGGGGCCGCTCAGGTCTATTCCAGCACCACGGTGCGGCGCAAGACCGAGGCCGGCGGTGACTACAACGTCGCGCTGGTGGACCTGGCCGAGGGGCCGCGGCTGATGTCGCGCGTCGATGGCGTGCCACCCGAACAGGTGCGCATCGGCATGGCGGTGCAGGCGCGGGTGATCGATGATCCGGCCCAGGGCAAGCTGCTCGTCTTCGTGGCCGCTGCGCAAAGTGAAAGTTAACCAATGAGCGCCATTTCACCCCTGCGCGGCTGCGCCGCCATCGTCGGCGCCAGCCTGGGCGGCGTACCCATGGCGCCCGGCCGCAGCGCGCTCGAAATCCTGGGCGAGGCGGTACACGGCGCGCTGGCCGACGCCGGCTTGAAACTATCCGATGTCGATGGCCTGTTCACAGGCTCGTCCTACCACTTCCTGGCCGGCCTGTCGGTGGCGGAATATCTCGGCGTCAAGCCCAAATTCTGCGAAGCCACCATGGTCGGCGGCTCGTCTTACGTCGGCCACCTGCTCACCGCCGCGATGGCCTTGCACACCGGCCAGTGCGAGGTGGCGCTGATCTGCTATGGGAGCAACCAGGGCTCGGGTTTCGGCAAGCTCAAGTCGATGGCCGAGACGCCTTTGTACGAGGCGCCCTACGCGCCACGCTACCCGATCTCCAGCTACGCCCTGGCCGCCGCGCGCCACATGCACCAGTACGGCACCACACGCGAAGACCTGGCCCACATCGCGGTCGCGGCGCGACGATGGGCGCAACTCAATCCGCTGGCCCATGCGCGCGATCCGCTCAGCATCGAACAGGTGCTGGCCGCGCGCATGGTCAGCGATCCGCTGTCGGTGCTCGATTGCTGCCTGGTCACCGACGGTGGCGGCGCCCTGGTGCTTGTGAAGCGCGAGCGGGCGCGCGACTTTCCCAAGCCGCCGGTCTATGTGCTGGGCGCGGCCGCGGCGACCTGGCACCGCCAGATCGCCTCCATGCCCGACCTGACCGTCACCGCCGCCGCCGAGTCGGGGCCGCGCGCCTTCGCCCTGGCCGGCCTGTCGCCCAAGGATGTGGACGTGCTGGAGCTGTACGACGCGTTCACCATCAACACGCTGCTGTTTCTCGAAGACCTGGGCTTTTGCGCCAAGGGCGAAGGCGGCGCTTTTGTGCGCGACGGACGCATCGCGCCGGGCGGCGTGTTGCCGGTCAACACCAATGGCGGCGGTCTGTCGTGCTGCCACCCTGGCATGTACGGCATGTTCCTGCTGATCGAGGCGGTGCAGCAACTGCGCGGCGAGGCCGGAGCGCGGCAGGTGCGCGGCGCCGAGGTGGCGCTGTGCCATGGCAACGGGGGCGTTCTTTCTAGCCAGGTGACGGCCCTGCTGGGCACGGCCGCCACCGTCTGATTTCTTTACATCTACAACCAGGAGTCATTTCATGAACAAAGGCATCATGCTGCAAGACAAGGTGGCGGTCGTCACCGGCGCGGGGCGGGGCATCGGCCGCGACATCGCGCTGCTGATGGCGGCGCAAGGCGCCAGGGTGGTGGTCAACGACATCGGCGCCTCGGTCGGGGGCGTGGGCAATGACGCCAGCCCGGGCCAGCAGGTGGTCGACGAGATCAAGGCCGCCGGCGGCCAGGCGGTGCTCAGCACCGACAGCGTCTCGGATTGGGCTGCGGCCAACCGCATCATCGAGTGCGCGGCCGACACCTTCGGCCGCATCGATGTCGTCGTCAATAACGCCGGCATCCTGCGCGACCGGCTGTTCTTCAACATGTCGATCGAGGAATGGCACGCCGTGATCGACGTGCACCTGCACGGCAGCTTCTACGTCTCGCGCGCCGCGGCGCCGCACTTCAAGACCCAGCAGTCCGGCGCCTATGTGCACATGACCTCGACCTCCGGTCTGCTGGGCAACCTCGGCCAGGCCAACTACGCCGCCGCCAAACTCGGTGTCGCGGCGCTGTCGCGCTCGATCGCCTTCGACATGCAGCGCTACAACGTGCGCTCCAACTGCATCTCGCCCTTCGCATGGAGCCGCATGATCGGCTCCATGCCGACCGAGACGCCCGAGCAGCAGGCACGGGTCGAGAAGCTGAAGAAAATGGATACGGCGAAGATCGCGCCGATGGTGGCCTTCCTGGCCAGCGACGCCGCGCACGAGGTCACCGGCCAGATCTTCGCGGTGCGCGGCAACGAAATCTTCCTGATGAGCCAGCCCCGCCCGGCACGCGGCATGCACACCGCCGAGGGCTGGACGCCCGAGACCATCGCCGAGCGCGTGCTGCCGTCGATGAAGCCCAGCTTCACGCCGCTGGAGAACTCGTCCGTCGTGTTCTCGTGGGATCCGGTCTGAGCGAGCCAACAGCATGGCGATCAACTACGACAAACTCATGGCGTGGCCGTTCGAGGACGTGCGCCACCGCTACACCCAGCGCGACACCATGCTCTACGCCTTGGGCATCGGCCTGGGCGCCGATCCGACCGACGAAGCCGAATTGCGCTTCGTCTACGAGAAGAACCTGGTCGCGCTGCCGACCCTGCCGGTGGTGCTGGGCTATCCCGGCATGTGGCTCAAGGACCCCGCCACCGGCATCGACTGGGTGCGCCTGGTGCATGGCGAACAGGGCCTGCGCCTGCACCGGCCCGTGCCCCCCGAAGGCGAGGTGATCGGGCGCACGCGCGTCACGGGCATCGTCGACAAGGGCCCCGGCAAAGGCGCGCTGATCTACACCGAGCGCACGGTACTTGACGCCAACAGCGGCGAACTGCTGGCGACACTGACATCAACCACCTTCTGCCGCGCCGATGGCGGTTTCGGCGGCCCGGCCGGACCGGTGAAGGCGGTGCACGAACTGCCGGAACGCGCAAGCGACCATGGCGTCGATTTCGCCACCCAGCCGCGCGCCGCACTGGTTTATCGCCTCTCGGGCGACTACAACCCCCTGCATGCCGAACCCGCGGTGGCGCGCGCGGCCGGCTTCGAGCGGCCCATTTTGCACGGTCTGGCCACCTACGGCATCGCTGGCTGGGCCATCACCCAAAGCGTGTGCGATGGTGACCCGGCCGCCGTGCAATCGATCGATGTGCGTTTTTCAGCGCCGGTTTATCCCGGTGAGACGATCCGCACCGAGATCTGGATCGAGGGCAAGGTCGTGTCGTTTCGCGCCCGGGCCGTCGAACGCGACATTGTCGTGCTCAACAACGGGCGCGCCGAGTTGCGCTGAGCGTCCATTGCCTTTCCTTTTATTCTTCTTTTTCAAGGACCCAAGATGAACTACGCTGACTTCCAATTTCTGAAATTCGACCACAAGCCCAACGGCGTGCTGCTGATCACCATCAACCGCCCCGAGGTCATGAACGCCACCAATGGCCGCCTGCACTGGGAGCTGACCAAGATCTGGGGCGTCGTCAACGACGACGCCAAGACCAAGGTGGCGGTGATCACCGGCGCGGGCGACCAGGCCTTCTCGGCCGGCGGCGACCTGGAATGGGTGGCCAACATGGTCGGCAACCCCAAGGAGATCGCCAACACCATGACCGAGGCCTCGGACGTGGTCTACAACATGATGGCCTGCGACAAGCCCATCATCTCGGCCATCAACGGCGTGGCCGTCGGCGCCGGCCTGGCGGTGGCCTTCCTGGCCGACATCAGCATCATGGCCGAGGAGGCCAAGATCACTGACGGCCACGTCAAGATCGGTGTCGCCGCCGGCGACCACGCCGCGATCCTGTGGCCGCTGCTGTGCGGCATGGCCAAGGCCAAGTACTACCTGATGACGGCCGAGTTCGTCGGCGGCAAGGAAGCCGAGCGCATCGGCCTGGTGAGCCTGTGCGTGCCGCGCGCCGAACTGATGGACAAGGCCATGGCCGTGGCCAACAAGCTGGCCGCGGGCAGCCAGCAGGCGATCCGCCTGACCAAGCGCTCGCTGAACGGCTGGATGAACGTCGCGCGCCCGATCTTCGAGAGCTCGCTGGCGATGGAGATGCTGTGCTTCCTGGGCGAGGACGCCAAGGAAGGCGTGGCCTCGGTGCGCGAGAAGCGCGCGCCCAAGTTCCCCTCCGCCAACAGCTGAGCACGAACCCTATCCAGATCATCAACCTCGCACCCGCACGGGTGGGGCGAGGTTGCAACCAGCGCGCCTGAACTCATCCGCGGCGCATGGCGCTTGCCGCGATCAACACATCGAGAGGAATGAATATGGACTTCACACTGACCCAGGAACAGCGAATGATTTACGAGTACGGCGACCGTATCTCGAAGCAGTTCGACCACAACTACTGGCGCGGCTACGCCGAAAAGAATGAGAGGCCGACCGAGCTGTACCAGCAGATCACCAGCGACGGCTTTCTCGGCATCATGGTGCCCGAGGCTTATGGCGGCGCCGGCCAGGGCATGACCGAGATGCTGCTGTTCATGGAAGGGCTGGCGAACAACGGCATCCCGCTGCTCAACCTGGTGGTCGGCCCGACCATGACCATGGGTTTGCTGGCCAAGCACGCCAGCGAGGACATGAAGCGCCGGTTTCTGCCTGGCGGCTGTACCGGCGAAATCAAGTTCTGCTTCGCCATCACCGAGCCCAACGCCGGCTCCAACTCGATCGAAATCACCAGCATCGCCAAGTCCGACGGCAAGGGCGGCTTCAAGCTCAACGGCCAGAAGGTCTTCATCACCGATGCGAACTGCGCCGACTACGTGATGGTCGTCACCCGCACCACGGCGCGCGCCGAGGTGAAGAAAAAGACCGACGGCTTCACCATCTTCATGGTCGACATGAAGAAAAAAGGCATCAGCAAAACGCTGATTCCGGTCGCCTTCCCGGTGCCGGAGACGCAGTGGCAACTGTTCTTCGACAACGTTGAACTGACCGAGGCCGATGTGCTGGGCGAAGTCGGCAAGGGCTTCAACATCCTGTTCGACACGCTGAACCCGGAACGCATCATCCTGTCGGGCCTGTGTACCGGCGTCGGACGTTTCGCCTTGAAAAAGGCCGTGGCCTATGCCAACGACCGCAAGGTCTTCAACAACACCCCCATCGGCGCCCACCAGGGCGTGCAGCACCCGCTGGCGATCGCCCGCAGCGAGATCGAAATGGCCTCGCTGATGGCGCTCAAGGCGGCCTGGGCCTTCGACCAGAACCTGCCCGCCGGCGAGTACGCCAACATCGCCAAGTACGCCGGTGCCGAAGCCGGCATTCACGCCGTGGACGCCGCGATCCAGACCCACGGCGGCAACGGTTTCACCAAGGAATACGGCATCTACGACCTGTACGGCCTGGTGCGCTTGCTGCGCACGGCGCCGCTGAACCGCGAGATGGTGCTGAACTACATCGGCGAGCACGTGATGGGCCTGCCGCGCTCGTACTGATCCGCATCCATATCCATGAACATGAGCACGAGTTCTCCCCTCCCCGTCTTCGGCGCGCTGGCCGGCCTGAAGGTCATCGACCTGTCACGCGTGCTCGGCGGGCCGTACTGCGGCCAGATCCTCGCCGACCACGGGGCAAACGTCATCAAGGTGGAGCCGCCCGCCGGCGACGAGACCCGCGCCTGGGGCCCCCCCTTCACCGACGATGGCACGGCCGCCTACTACCTCGGTGTCAACCGGAACAAGCGCGACATCGTGATCGACCTGTCGCGCGCCGAGGGACGCGAGATCGTTCTGAAAATGCTCGCGGACGCGGACGTGCTGATCGAGAATTTCAAGATCGGAACCCTCGAGCGCTGGGGCATCGGCTATGAGCAGGCGCTGCGCGAGCGCTTCCCGCGCCTGATCCATTGCCGCGTCAGCGGTTTTGGCGCCGATGGGCCGCTGGGTGGCGCCCCGGGCTACGACGCCGTGGCCCAGGCCCTGGGCGGCCTGATGAGCGTCAACGGCTCCCCGGATACCGGCCCGATGCGGGTCGGGGTGCCGGTGGTGGACCTCACCACCGGTCTGTCCGCCGTCATCGGCGTGCTGCTGGCGGTGGTCGAGCGCCAGCGCTCCGGGCGTGGGCAATTCGTCGAAGCCACGCTGTACGACACGGCCGTGTCGCTGCTGCACCCGCAAAGTGCAAACTGGTTGCTGTCGGGCAAGGCGCCGCAGCTCAGCGGCAACGCGCACTCCAACATCGTGCCCTACGACAAATTCCGGACCCGCACCTGCGAGGTGTTCCTGGGCATCGGCAACAACGGCCAGTGGAAAAAGCTGTGCGACTTCCTCGGACGCCCGGAGATGGCCAGCGAGCCGCGTTTCGCCACCAACGCCGACCGCTTTGGCAACCGCGACGCGCTGCGCGCCCTGCTGGAGGAGCACCTGCTCCAGGTCGATGGCGAGTTGCTGTGCCATCAATTGCTGGCAGCCGGCGTTCCGGCCGGCGCGGTGCACGCCATCCCCCAGGTATTGTCCGACCCGCACACCCTGCACCGGGACATGGTGGTGCAAGTCGAGGGGGTGCGGGGCATTGGCATTCCGGTCAAACTGTCTCGCACCCCGGGGCGGACCCACAGCGCACCGCCCCACTTCGGCCAGCACACGCGTGAGCTGCTCGCCGAGCATGGCTACGGCGACGCCACCATCGAAGCCCTGATCGCGCGGGGAACAGTGACGCAACACGTTCCCGCTTGAGTCAATCCTGCCGATGCAAGGGTAAGCCCTATATGTCTAACTAATGTTAGACATTACAGTTGCAAATCTTTTATGCAACACAGAAAGTCGGCGATCTGCGCACAGGCAGACGGTCACCCGTGAAATGTCATAGGCACCTACAGTGATCAACACCATCAGTACCAGTAACACGGCGAAAGAGCATGGGCCGACGCCAGCCAGCCAACGGGCAGGGGTACCCGTGCTCGAATGCCTCGATGTGGAGCGGCGCTTCGGCGGCCTGGTGGCCGTGACCGGCGTCGACATGCACATCCGGCGCGGCGAGATCTTCGGCCTCGTGGGCCCGAACGGCAGCGGCAAGACCACCATGACCAACGCCATCACCGGCTTCTTCCCGCCTCAAAAAGGGCAGATTCTGCTCAATGGCGAGGACATCACCGGCCTGGCGCCGCACAAGGTGGCGCGCCGGGGCGTGGCCCGCACCTTCCAGAACCTGGCCCTGTTCAACGGCATGACGGTGCTGGACAACATCTTGCTGGGCCGCCACGTGCACATGAAGCCCAGCGTGCTGCGCACCGCCCTCTACCCCTGGCTGAGCCGGCCCGAGGAGATCGCCCACCGCGAGGTGGTGGAGGAAGTGATCGACTTCATGCAACTGGAGAACGTGCGCGACGAGCCGGTGGACGCCATCCCGCTGGGTCTGAAAAAACGGGTGGAGCTGGCGCGCGCCCTGGTGGCCGAACCCAGCTTCCTGGTGCTGGACGAACCCATGGCCGGCATGAACCAGGAAGAAAAAGAGTACATGGCGCGCTTCATCCTCGATGCGCGCGAAGAGCGCGGCGTGACTGTGATGCTGATCGAGCACCACATGGACATCATCACCGGCATCTGCGACCGCATGATGGTGCTGAGCTACGGCGAGGTGATCGACACCGGGATTCCGAAAGACGTGATCGCCGATCCGCGTGTGATCAAGGCCTATCTGGGAGGTGCTCATGCCGTCCAGTGAACGCAACAGCAGCACCTGGGACCTGAACCCGCGCACCACCCTGCCCCGCCTGCTGGCGGCCAACGCCCAGGCCCTGCCCACGGGGGTGGCCTTGCGCGAAAAGGACCGGGGCATCTGGCAAGAGACGACCTGGCAGCAGGCCCATGAGAGAACCCTGCGCTGCGCCGCCGGCCTGCAGGCCCTGGGTCTGGTCAAGGGCCAAGCGGTGCTGATCCTGGGCGACAACCGGCCTCACCTCTACCTGGGCATGCTGGCCGTGGGCATGCTGGGTGGCTACGCCACGCCGGTCTACCCCGACGCCACGCCCGAGGAAATCATGCACGTGGTCAACAGCGTGCAGGTGCACTACGTGCTGGCCGAGGACCAGGAGCAGGTGGACAAGGCACTGGACCTGCGCGAGCGGGGCGCGCCGCTGGAGCACATCGTCTACGACAACCCGCGCGGCCTCTCGAAATACACGGCACCTGGCCTGGTGTCGTGGCAGGCGTTGCTGGAACAAGGCGCCGCACGGCTGCAGGCCGACGCGACGCTGGCCGGCACCCTGAGCGCCCTGGCCCAGCCCGACGACCCGGCCGTGCTCATCCACTCCTCCGGCACCACCGGCAAGCCCAAGGGTGTGGCACTGTCGCACTTCAATGTGCTCTCGGGCGTGGCCAACGCCTTCCAGGCCCAGTCCTTCGATTTCGGCGAGAGCATCCTGGCCTACCTGCCCATGGCCTGGGTGGGCGACTTCGCCATCACCCTGGGCGCCGGTGTCGGCCTGCACTTCACCATCAACATCCCGGAGCGGCCCGAGACGGTGCTGCACAACTTGCGAGAGATCGCGCCCACCTTTTACCTGGCCGCACCCCGCAGCTGGGACAACATGCTGACCCAGGTGCAGGTGCGCATGGAGGACACGACGTGGCTGAAAAAGAAGCTCTACGACTTCTTCATGGCCCATGCCATCTCGTCGGAAAAACGCAAGCTGGCGGGCGAAACTCCGACCACACTGCAGCGCTTGCTGCGCCCACTGGGCGAGTGGCTGGTGACCGGCCCCATCAAGGACCAGCTCGGCATGAGCCGCCTGCGCAACGCCTTCACAGGTGGCGAGGCGATTGGCGAGGACACCTTTGTGTTCTACCGTGCGCTGGGCGTGCGCCTGCGCCAGCTCTACGGCCAGACGGAAAGCAGCGCCTTCAACGCCATGCAGGCCCCCAACGAGGTGCGGCTGCACACCGTGGGCCGGCCATTGCCCGGCGTGGAAGTGAAGATCAGCGACAGCGGCGAGATCCTGATCCGCTCGGGCAGCGTGTTCAGCGGCTACCACCAGAATGAAAAGGCAACCGCCGAAACCCTGGCCGATGGCTGGCTGCACACGGGCGATGCCGGCTACCTGGAGCCCGATGGTCAACTGGTGGTGCTGGGTCGGCTGTCCGAGGTGGTCTATACCGCCAAGAACGAACGCTACATCCCCAACTACATCGAGAACCGACTCAAATTCAGCCCCTTCGTCAAGGACGTGGCGGTGCTGGGCAAGGGGCGCGACACATTGGCTGCCATCGTCTGCATCGACAAGGAGCCTGTGGGCCACTGGGCTGAGGTGCGGGGCATCTCCTACATCTCCTACGCCGACCTGTCGCAAAAGCCCGAGGTCATCGACTTGCTCACCCAAGCCGTGCGCCACGTCAACGAAACCCTGCCCGATGGTCTCAAGCTGCGCCACTTCGTGAGCCTGCACAAGGAATTCGATGCCGACGACGGCGAGATCACCCGCACCCGCAAGCTGCGCCGCAACGTGGTGGAGGAACGCTACGCGCCCATCATCGAAGCCATCTACGGTGGCCAGAAGCAGGTGACGATGCGTGCCCAAATCACCTACGAGACAGGCGAGATCGGGGTGACCGAACGCCTGCTGACCGTGAAGGAAATCTGAGCCATGGATCTGATGTATCTCCTCGAACTCGCGGTCAACGGCGGCCTGGCCGGCCTGATGTACGCGTTGGTGGCCATGGGCATCGTGCTCATCTACAAGTCGTCCTCGGTGCCCAACCTGGCACAAGGCGGTCTGACCATGCTGGGCGCCTACATGGTGCTCGCTTTTGCCAACGGCGCTGGCCTGCCCATGTGGCTGGCCATCCCGGCGGCCATGGCCACCATGTTCCTCGCGGGCATGGGCATCGAGCGCGTGGCGCTGCGCCGCCTGGCCGGTCGGCCCATCGTCATGATTCTCATGATGACGCTGGGCATCGACATCTTCATCCGCGCAACCACCATGACCATCTGGGGTGGCAGCGGCCGGCCGTTGCAGATCGGCATCAGCGATGCGCCGCTGTTCCTGGGCCCGCTGCTGCTCAACCGCGCCTACGTGGTGGGTGCGGTGGTCTCGCTGGTGTTGTTCGTGGCCTTCATGCTGTTCTTCCGCACGCGCCGCGGCGTGGTGCTGCGCGCCATCGCTGACGACTACACCGCCTCCTGGTCGGTGGGCATCTCGGTGGAGCGCGGCGTGGCACTGTCCTGGGCGCTGTCCTCGGTGGTGGCGACCACGGCTGGCGTGCTGTGGGGGTCGGTGCAGACGGTGGACCAAACCCTGGCCATGCTGCTGCTCAAGGGCATCACGGTGGCCGTGCTGGGCGGCTTGGACAGCCTGGGCGGCGCCATCCTGGCCGGGCTGCTGCTGGGCATCCTGGAAAGTGTGGCCTCGGGCGTGCTCGACCCCCTGCTGGGAGGCGGCACCCGCGAACTGGTGGTGGCGGCCGTGCTGATTCTCACCATCATGATCCGTCCCCACGGTCTGTTCGGCCGCCACGACATCGAAAGGATTTGAACGATGCTGTACCGTCAAGCAGGCATTTTTCACACCCACTACGCCAGCGACCGGGGGCTGTTCCCCATCCCCTTCGAGCGCAAGGCCATCATCGCGATTTTGCTGATCGCCCTGGCCGCACCCTGGCTGTTCAGCTCCCTGGTGCTGACCAGCTACCTCAAGCCCTGGCTGATCTGGACCGCCGCGGTGCTGGGGCTCAACCTCATCCTGGGCTGGGCCGGGCAGTTCCACTTCGGCTACGCGGCCATCATGGGCATTGGTGCCTATGCCTCGGTGCACGCAACCCGCAACGGCGTGCCCTGGGAGTTCGCTGTCATCCTGGGCGGCATCACAGCGGCCGTGGTGGGCGTGGTGTTTGCCTTTGCGGCGCTGCGCGTCAAGGGCCTGTACCTGGCGCTGTCCACGCTGGCCATGCAGTTCGTGATGGACTGGGTGATCTCGCACGTGCCAGCCATCAGCGGCGGCGTGTCGGCCACGCTGCAATCGCCGCCCATGAAGCTGCTGGGCCAGGCCGTCACGTCCGAGGCGGGCATCTACTACGTGGTGCTGGCCTGGGTGATCTTTGTCACGGTGTTCATGCTCAACCTTCGCCGCACCGCGCTGGGCCGCGCCCTGGTGGCTGTGCGCGAGAAAGACTTTGCCGCAGCGGTGATTGGGGTGCAGAGCTTCTACTTCAAGCTGGTGGCCTTCGCCACTTCGGCCTTCATCGGCGGCGTCAGCGGCGCGATGCTGATCTTCGGCTTCTACAAAGCGGTCACCCCGGAGCAGTTCGCGGTCAACGTTTCCATCGAGCTGCTGGCCATGGTCATCGTCGGCGGCCTGGGCAGCATCATCGGCAGCTTCTTCGGCACCGCCTTCATCCTGTTGCTGCCGGGGCAGATGAACAGCTTCATCGCCTGGGGCGCCAAGCTCTTTGGCTTGGACATCGGTGTCGAGACCCTGGCGCACATCCCGCACATGGTCTACGGTGCCACCATCATCGCGGTGCTGCTCATCGAGCCCATGGGACTGGGCAAGATGTACGGCAACGTGCGCAACTACCTGCTGGTCTGGCCCTTTGGCTACGCACGCAAGTGAGGCGAGTACCATGAACAACGACTACCCCATCCTCTCGCTCAACAACATCGAGGTCATCTACGACAAGGTGGCCCTGGCCATCAAGGGCGTGTCGGTCGAGGTGCCGCAAGGCGGCATGGTGGCCCTGCTGGGCGCCAACGGCGCCGGCAAGAGCACCACGCTCAAGTCCATCAGCGGCTTGTTGCAGCCCGAGCGCGGCGAGGTCACGCGCGGCGACATCCGCTTCATGGGGCAGGACATCGCCGGCTTGGCGCCACAGGCTCGGGTCAAACTGGGCATCGTGCAGGTGCTCGAAGGTCGGCGCGTGTTCGAACACCTCACCCCCGACGAGAACCTCGTGGCCGCCTCTGCGGTGGTAGGCGGTTCGCGCACCGAGATGCATCGCAACCGGGACATGGTGTATGCCTACTTCCCGCGCCTGCACCAGCGCCGCACCGCGCAGTCGGGCTTTCTGTCGGGCGGCGAGCAGCAGATGCTGGCCATCGGCCGTGCGCTGATGACCCGGCCCAAACTGCTGATGCTGGACGAGCCCAGCCTGGGCCTGGCGCCTTTCCTCGTGGCCGAAATCTTCGACATCGTCAAACGCATCAACCAGCAGGAAGGCCTGTCCGTGCTGCTGGTGGAGCAGAACGCCATCGCCGCGCTGGAGGTGGTCTCGCACGGCTACCTGCTGGAGAACGGCCGCATCGTGATGCATGACAGCGCCGAGGCCATGAAGAAAAACCCTGACATCCAGGAGTTCTACCTGGGTGGCGCCGAGGGCAAGAATTTCCACGACATCAAGCACTACAGCCGGCGCAAGCGCTGGCTGAGCTGAAGCCAACCATGGTCCCGGGCATGCGCGTACTTGGTGCCTTACGGACGATCACTCCACCGTACGCAGGAGACATTCGATGAAACGAGCTTTGCTATCCACACTCTCTGGTGTTGCCCTGCTGCTGGGTGCGTCTGCCGCATCGGCGCAGCAGGCGCCGGTCAAGTTCGGCCTGTGCTACGACCTGAGCAAGGCCTATACATTCGTAACGCCGCAGATCGTGCAGGCCGCCAAGGACTACGCCGATATCCTGAACGCCAAGGGAGGCCTGGAAGGCAGCCCCATCGAGATCATCGTCCAGGACCACGGCAACGAGCCACAGCGCGGCATCGAGTGCTACGAGAAACTCAAGCGCGAAGGCGTGATGGTCTTCGACACACTGTCCACCCCGGTCTCGCGCGCCGTGCTGCCGCGCGCCATGGCCGACGGCAACATCATGCTGCAGTCCTTCGTCGGTCGGGGTGACGCCATCGACGGTGACGTGTTCAAGTGGATCTTCCCCATCGGCCCGACCTACTGGGGCCAGATGGCCAACAACATCCAGTTCATCAAGAACCAGCACAAGGGCAACCTCAAGGGCGTGAAGATCGGCTTCATCTACCCTGACTACGCCTTTGGCCAGGAGCCCATCCCCATCCTCAAAACCCTGGCCGAGAAGGAGGGCTTCGAGCTCAACCTCTTCCCCAACCCCATGCCCGGACGCGACCAGGCCGCCGTGTGGACACAGATCCGCCGCTTCAACCCCGACTGGGTCATCACCTGGAACCTGTCGGCCATGCACGTGGTGGCCGCACGCGAGATGAAGCGCAACGGCATCCCCATGGACAAGCTGATCAGCGTGAACTGGATCAACGAAGTGGACATCGCCAACATCGGCGCGGCCGAAGCCAAAGGCATGAAACGCGGCACCAATGTCGTCGGCGGTCAAGACCACGCGCTGATCAAGCAGATCGTGGCCGACCTGTACGACAAGGGCAAGGGCAATGGCGACCGCAAGAACCTGCAGGACGTGTACTACAACACCGGCCTGGCCATATTCTCGGTGGCGTTTGAAGGCGTACGCAATGGCCTGAAGTCGGGTCGCCCGCTGACCCCGGCCAAGATCAAGACCGGCCTGGAGAATCTGCGCAACTTCGACGCCAACGACCTGATCGCGCCAGTCACCGTGACCGCAAAGGATCACGGCGGCGGCGGCAAGACCCGCATCGATATGTGGGACGGTGCCAAGTGGGTGCCGCAGTCCGACTGGATCTCGGCCTACAACGATGTGGTGTGGGAAGTGATCAAGAAGGAATCGGCTGAGTTCGCCAAGACGAACAAGTGATCTAGATCGCTGGCTGTCCCGGCACGGGGCAGCCCGTGGTCATTCGGCGAGCTCTCGCCGTCGCCCTCAGCAACCCCGGGCAGCCCACGTTGTACTCACCTCCATCGGGCCGTTCAAGCCGCCGCAGGGGTTGCTGGGGACGGATTACTGCCGGATCGAGGTTGAACAACCCATTGAGACTTCGAAGCTGGAAGCCAATCCAGACCCTTCAACTTGCAGCCGATCGCCCACAAGGCGGCGGGTTGCCGTGTCCAGCACACAGGAATCACCTGAAACACTAAAAAATCAAACACCAGTTTGTCTAACTATCGTTAGACAGCTACACTATGGCCAAATCAATGTTGCGCCGAACGCGCGAGGAGTAAATATGGATCTCGATCTCAAGGGCAAATCAATCATCGTCACCGGGGGTGGCTCCAACATCGGACGGGGCATCGTGCTGGCGTTCGCCGTTGAGGGCGCGAATATCACCATCGGCGACATCGACACCGAACAAGCGCAAAAAACGGCCGACTTCGCCATGCAGATGGGCGCGGCTTCCACCCAGGTAGTGAAGACCGACGTCACGCAACTTGACCAAGTGCAGGCCATGTTCAAGACCGCTGTGGACAAGTTCGGCGGCGTTGATGTGCTGGTGAACAACGTGGGCTGGGACCAGCTGATGTTCTTTACGCAAACGACGCCCGAGTTCTGGCAAAAGGTGATCCAGATCAACTATGTGGGGGTACTGAACTGCACCAAGACAGCGCTGGAAGTGATGATTCCGCGCAACGCCGGCGCCATCGTCTCGATCAGCTCCGATGCCAGCCGTCAGGGCGAGCCGCGCGAAGCGGTCTATGGCGGCGTCAAGGCGGCGATCAACAGCTTCATGAAAACAGTGGCCAAGGAAAACGGTCGTTACGGCATCCGCTGCAATGTGGTCTGTCCCGGCGTGACGATCCCAAGCACCTCGGACGAAGTGGGCGGGAGCAGCATGTGGGTCGACGCCGGCAGCATGTTCACGCCCGAGCAACTCGAAAAAGTCACCAAGTCACTGCCGCTGCGCAAGGTAGGCCGTCCGCAGGATATCGCCAATGCCGTTGCCTTCCTTTCGTCGAGCAAGGTCGCCGGACACGTGACCGGGCAAGTCCTCTCCGTCTCCGGTGGCTACAGCATGATCGGCTGAACGGCTTGCGGAATTTGCCAACCGACAACTTAACCCAGAAAACTCAAGATGATTTTCGAAGACATCCTGTACGAAGAGCGTGACTCGACCGCCTACATCTCCATCAACCGGCCGCAGGTGATGAATGCATTTCGGGGCCGTACCATGGATGAACTGCTCCATGCCATCCTGAAGGCTGGCTGGGACAAAAAAATTGCCTCAATCGTCCTTTCAGGTACGGGGGACCGCGCATTCTGTACTGGCGGCGACCAGTCGGCGCACGCAGGCCAATACGACGGACGCGGCACGATCGGCTTGCCGGTCGAAGAAGTACACAGCGCCATCCGCGACGTGCCCAAGCCGGTGATCGCCCGCGTACAGGGCTACGCGATCGGGGGCGGCAACGTGCTGGCCACCCTGTGCGACATGACCATCGCATCCGAGAAAGCCGTGTTCGGCCAGGTTGGCCCGAAGGTCGGCTCGGTCGATCCCGGTTGGGGAACAGCGTATCTTGCACATGTCGTCGGCGAGAAAAAGGCGCGCGAAATCTGGTATCTGTGCCGACGCTACACAGCACAGGAAGCGTTGGCGATGGGCCTGTGCAACACCGTCGTACCGCACGAGCAGCTCGATGCCGAAGTCGCACGCTGGTGCAAGGAGATCGTTGACAAGAGCCCGACCGCCCTGGCCATCGCCAAACGCTCATTCAACGCTTCCACCGAGCACATTCGGGGCATTGGCAGTCTCGGCCTCCAGGCGCTGAGCCTGTACTATGACACTGCGGAGTCCAAAGAAGGCGTACGCGCCTTCCTGGAGAAACGCCAGCCAGACTTCCGGCAATGGACTGGTGACAGCAAATGAGCCAGAACAGACACCTCAGGCAGGCAGCACGCAAGGCAGGCAGCGTGTAAGTGCGCGGGAACACGCCTGCTAAACTCGGTCTGTTCAGCCTAACTAACAACCGAAATGACCATCAAACCACGTTCTGATGTCGCCTCCAGCAGCGCCGAAGCCGCCGACACCCGCGAGCGCATACTACTCGAAGCAGCGCGACTGCTCCGGCACCATGGGTATGCCGCCACCACCCTGCGAGAGATTGCCGATGCTGCCGGCGTCAAAGCCGGCAGCATCTATTACCACTTCGAATCGAAGGAGGAGATCCTCGGCGAAGTCTTGGACAAGGGTATTACGATCGTCGCTGATGCGGTTCGCACCCGTATCGAGGCGCTGCCGGCGAACGCAAGCTGGCGTGACCGCATCGCGGCAGGCATCGAAGGCCACCTGTGGGGAATGCTCCACTATGGCGACTTCACGTCGGCCAACATTCGCGTCTATGGGCAAATACCTACCAGCGCAAAGAATCACCACAAGATAGTCCGCCGGGCTTATGCGGACTACTGGGACCGTCTGTTCGAATCGGCACTGGCCAGCGGCGAGTTGCGTCAAGACACCGGCCTGGCCATGATTCGACTTTTCGTGATCGGCGCGTTGAACTGGACCGTGGAGTGGTACAACCCCCAGCGCGGTTCATTCCAGGACTTCGCACGCCAAATCACAGCCATCGTGTTCGATGGAATCCTCACGCATGACAAGGTATGACATGACAAAACATCTCTGGGAGGCATTATCGGCCGCTTCGGTAGATCGAGCGGCACATCAGACCCTGACAGCAACCGTCAGCGTGCCGCCCGCGGTGGTGCCTCGTGGCTTGTTGCTCCGTTGCGTCAAGGAACTCTCGGTCCGTGCCGCCAGCAACAGGGGTGGGGCATGACGGTGAAGGAAGGCTGGCGCGGCCGGTTCTATGAAGACTTCGAAGTGGGCGACGAGTATCGACACGCTCTCGGGCGCACCCTCACCCAGCAGGACAACATCTGGTTCACGCTGCTGACGCAAAACACGGCACCTCTGCACTTCGATGCCCACTACGCGGCCCAGACGGAGTTCGGTCGCCCCCTCGTCAACTCCTGTCTCACGCTGGCCCTCGTGACCGGCCAGACGGTGAGCGATGTCTCGCAGAACGTCATGGCCAACCTTGGGTGGGATGAAGTCCGTCTGCCTCATCCGGTGTTCGAAGGTGACACGATCTACTCGCGCTCCACAGTGCTTGACAAGCGCGAGTCGCGGTCACGCACCAACGTCGGCGTGGTGACAGTGCGTACCGAGGGCTACAACCAGGACGGCACCATTGTCTGCACGTTCAAGCGCACGGTATTGGTTTACAAGCGCGACGGCGCACCGCGCACCGCGCCGCCACTGCCGGTCGGCAGCGGCCCCTGAATCGCAGTTTTCACTGACTTGGACCCCACAAGGCCCCCAACTTTTCAGATTCTTTCCACATGACGCCATCCTCCCTGCTTGAGCAATATGGTCCCCGCGAAACGATGGAATACGACGTGGTCGTGGTCGGCGGCGGCCCAGGCGGGCTGGCTACCGCCATCCGGCTGAAACAGCTCGCCGCCGAAAAGGGCACGGAGCTCTCGGTGGTGGTACTCGAGAAAGGCTCTGAGCCCGGCGCCCACATTTTGAGCGGCGCGCTCATGGACCCGCGCGCGATCACCGAACTGTTTCCCAACTGGAAAGCGCTCGGCGCGCCGCTGAATCAACCCGTCACCGGCGACGAGATGCTGCTCCTGCGTCAGACCGGCAAGATCAGCACCCCGCAATTCCTGATTCCGAAATGTCTGCACAACGAAGGCAATTTCGTCATCAGCCTGGGCAACATCGTGCGCTGGCTGGGTGAACAGGCCGAAGCCCTGGGCGTCGAGATATTCCCCGGCTTCCCGGCCGCTGAAGTGCTCTACAACGACGACGGGGCGGTCAAGGGTGTGGCCACCGGCAACCTCGGCGTCGGCAAGGATGGCCAGCCCACCGACCACTTCCAGCTCGGCATGGAACTGCATGCCAAGTACACAATCTTTGCCGAAGGCTCCCGCGGCCACCTAGGCAAGCAGTTGATCGCCCAGTACAAGCTCGATGCCGGCAAAGACCCCCAGACCTACGCCCTCGGCATCAAGGAGCTGTGGGAGATTGACCCAGCCAAAGCCAAACCCGGCCATGTCGTGCACTCCCTCGGCTGGCCGATGGACAGCCAGACCTATGGCGGTGGCTTTTTGTACCACTTGGAAGGCAACAAGGTCACGCTCGGCTTCATCACCGGGCTGGAGTACAGCAATCCGTGGTTGAGTCCGTTTGAGGAAATGCAGCGCTGGAAGACCCATCCCGCGATTCGCCACTACCTCGAAGGCGGCAAGCGCATCGGCTACGGCGCGCGCGCCATCACCTGCGGCGGCTTGATGAGCCTGCCCAAAACCGTGTTCCCCGGCGGTGCATTGGTGGGCTGCGAAGCGGGCTTTCTCAACTTTGCGCGCATCAAGGGCAGCCACGCCGCCATGAAAACCGGCATGCTGGCGGCGGAAGCGGCGTATGCTGCGGTGACGGGTGGCCGCCAACACGATGAACTCACTGCCTACCCCGAAGCTTTTGAAAAGAGCTGGCTGTTTGAAGAACTGGATGCTTCGCGCAACACCAAGCAGTGGATGAAGAAAGGTCTGTACCTGTCATCCATCATGAACGGCATCGAGCTGTGGTTGCTGCCCAAACTCGGTTTCAAAGCGCCACCCTGGACTGTTCACAATCGCGTGCCCGACCACGCCAAGCTCAAGCCCGCATCGGAGTCCCGGCAGATTGCTTACCCCAAGCCCGACAACAAGATCACCTTTGACCGCTTGAGTTCGGTGTTCGTGTCCAACACCAACCATGAAGAGCAACAGCCGGCGCACCTGACGCTGAAAGATGCCAGCGTACCAGTCAACATCAACCTGGCCACCTATGCCGGGCCCGAATCGCGCTACTGCCCGGCTGGGGTCTATGAGTTTGTCAAGAACCCCGACAACAGCGACCGACTGCAGATCAATGCGCAGAACTGCGTGCATTGCAAGACCTGCGACATCAAGGACCCGACGCAAAACATCGTCTGGGTCACGCCAGAAGGCGGCGGCGGGCCGAATTACAGCGGCATGTAGCCGGATCAATAACGAACCTCCGGCAGGGGTCCCGGGAAAGTTTTTGATCACAACCGAGGGGCTCGTTACCAGTTCAGGGTTTTTCCTAGTTGGCCACACACCTAACTAGCGCTAGATTCATGATGTCAACGGGAGCGATGCGTGTTTTAACTGACAAGGAAAAACAAGACAGGCATCCTCCCTGCCCCGACACAGTCCACACTGGAGAATCCTTGCAAAGACTCACTTCGCATTCGACACATTCCCTAGACGCCAAAGGGAGTGACCGTGGACCCGGCCGGGGGGTGCGGAAGGGCCGCTCGATGCCCACACCCCCGCAGCGTGGCGCATGGAGCAAACTGTCATGCTGAATCTCACGAATGTTCAGATCGTTTACGACAACACCATCGAAGCGGTAAGAGAAGCGTCGTTGTCGGTCAGCAAGGGAAGCATCGTCGCGCTGTTGGGTTCCAACGGGGCAGGCAAATCGACCACGCTCAAAGGCATTTGCGGCGTCCTTTACCCGGAAGATGGCGAAATCAAGGGCGGCCAGATATTCTTCGAAGGTCGTCCACTTGCCGGGTTGCCGCCGGACGAGATTGTGCGCACGGGTGCGGTGATGGTACCCGAGGGGCGCCGCCTTTTCGACCAGTTGACGGTCGAGGAAAACCTCGTGATGGGTGGCTACACGCGAAGCCGGGCCGACGCCAAACGCCAGATCGACATGGTGTACAGCCTGTTCCCGCGACTGGTGAACAAACGCACCACGGTGTCGGGCTATCTTTCGGGCGGCGAGCAGCAGATGGTAGCCATCGGTCGCGCCCTTATGTCGGCCCCGAAGCTACTGATGCTCGACGAGCCGACGCTCGGCCTTGCACCTCAAATCACAGAAGAGATATTCGAGATCGTCGCCCGCCTCTGCCGTCAGGACGGCATGGGCATCCTCCTGGTAGAGCAGAACGCGCAGATGGCACTGGCCATCGCCGACTACGGTTACATCATGGAAAATGGCCGCGTAGTGCTTGATGGCCCGGCGGACAAGATGCTGCGCAATGAAGACGTGCGCGAGTTCTACCTGGGCTTCGGCGAGGGCGGATCGCGCAAGAACATGCGCGACGTAAAACACTACAAGCGGCGCAAGCGCTGGCTGTCCTGAGAAGCATCATGAACGACGATTTGCTGAGGGTCGAAACCCTGTCCAAGCGATTCGGCGGCGTCGAGGCCGTGGCCGGCGTCAGCTTTCACGTCAAGCGCGGCGAGATCTATTCTCTGATCGGCCCCAACGGGGCCGGCAAGACGACAACGTTCAACATGATCAGCAGTGTGGTCAAGCCCAGCAGCGGCACGGTACATTTTGACGGCCACGACATCACCGGCATGCCCGCGCATCGTCTGGCCGCCATCGGCATCGGCCGAACTTTCCAGAACCTGGCAGTATTCAAGCATGCCAGCGTAGTGGACAACCTTCTGGTAGGTCGCCATTGCCACATGGCGACGAATGTGCTGGATGCCTCTTGGTTCTTCGGGCGGGCGCGACGCGAAGAAATGGAGCACCGCCGCAAGGTCGAGGAGATCATCGATTTTCTGGAGATCGAGGAAGTTCGCAACATGCCGGTGGGAACCTTGTCCTACGGGCTTCAAAAGCGGGTCGAACTCGGGCGCGCACTGGCCACGCAACCCAAGCTGCTGCTGCTGGACGAAATGGTGTCGGGAATGAACAGCGAAGAAACCGAGGACATTGCCCGCTTCGTGCTCGACATCCGCGACGAATTCGGGATCTCGGTGCTTATGGTTGAGCATGACATGGGCATCGTGATGGACATCTCCGACCGCATCTGTGTGCTCAACTTCGGGCGCAAGATCGGCGAAGGCACGCCCGCCGAGATATCGGCCAACCCGGCGGTGATCGACGCCTACCTGGGCAGCAAGACAAAGGAGGCTGCGTGATCGACTCCCTGGACGCCAAGCTGCGCGACGGTAACGCCACCTTTCCCAAGCTGTTGCAGCATTGGGCGCAAAGCACTCCGGATTCGCTGGCCTTTCGAGAAAAGGACTACGGCATCTGGAACCGGATGACCTGGCAGCACTATTTCGAAACGGCGCGCCGCTTCGCCCTGGGACTGAAGTCGCTGGGCTTCGACAAGGGCGACCGGCTGGCCATCGCCAGCGAGGACAGCCCGGAGTGGATGTTCGCTGACCTGGCCACACAGGCCATCGGCGGCGTGGTGGTGGGGATCTACCCCACCAATCCGTGGCCGGAACTACAGTACATCGTGCATCACTCGAGCAGCAAGTTCGTGGTCTGCGGCGACCAGGAGCAGGTGGACAAGGTGCTCGATGCGATGGACAAGCACGCGACCGGTTTGCCCGATGTGGTAAAGATCATCTGCGCCGACATGAAAGGCATGCGCCGCTACAAGCTCGACAAGCTGATGTCGTTCGAGGATGTACTCGAACTCGGCGACCAGTACTTTGCGTCGTCCCCCGAGAACGCGAGAGCATTTGACCGTGCCATTGAGCAAACCCAGCCCGACGACACGTGCATGCTCGTCTACACCTCGGGAACCACCGGCCCCCCAAAGGGCGCAATGCTCTCACACCGCAACCTGATCGTCACGGTGGACAAGCTCAAGACCCATTTCAGGCTGGACCGTCACAACTACGAGGTGGTGTGCTACCTGCCACTGTGCCACGTGGCGGAACGTGCCTTCTCGACCGTTTTGCACCTGCTCACTGGCGGCGTGGTCAACTACGCCGAATCGATCGACACCGTCGCCGTCAATTTGCGCGAAATTGCGCCAAGGGTGTTTCTGGGCGTGCCGCGCATCTGGGAGAAGTTGCAACAAGGCATTCTGATTCGCATGCAGGATGCCTCGCGCTTTCAACGCTGGGCATTCTCGCGCTGCATGGCGGCCGGACAGCGGCTGTTCGAGCGCGTCGAGGCACGAGAAGGACGACGCTCACTCACCGACCGGCTGCAGTTCTTCCTGCTCTGGCTGGTGATGTTTCGCAACCTGCAAAAGTTCATCGGTCTGGACCGCATGCGCTGCGGGTTCTGCGGCGGCGCCAGCGTCTCGCCCGAAGTGCTGAAGTTTTTCCGCGTCCTCGGTCTTCCGGTGTTCCAGGTATACGGCATGACCGAGTCCGGGGGGGTGGTCTTCTTCCAGCATGAAAAAGCGGCCAGGCTGGGCGCCACCGGACTGCCGATCGACAGCCTGAACTGGAAGATCGCCGACGACGGCGAGCTGATCGTCAAGCACCCCGCCGTGTTCAAGGGCTATCTTCACGACGATGGCGCCACCGCCAAGACCGTGGTCGATGGCTGGCTGCACACCGGCGACATCGTGGCACTCGCCGACAACGGCGAACTGATGATCGTCGACCGCAAGAAGGCCATCATCATCACCAGTGGGGGAAAGAACATCGCCCCGTCCGAAATCGAGAACGCACTCAAGGACAGCCTGTACGTGCGCGAAGCCATCATCCTGGGCGACGGCCGCCATTACCTGTCAGCGCTCATCCAGATCGACTACGAAACGGTGGGCAAGTGGGCACAGGAGCGCAAGCTGGCCTACACCACCTACAAGAGCCTGGCCTTGCTGCCCGAGGTGCGCGAGCTGATCGACGAAGACGTCAAGCGCGTCAACAAACTGTTTGCGCGAGTCGAAAATATCCGCAAGTTCCTGATCCTGGAAAAGGAGCTCGACCACGATGACGGTGAACTCACCGCCACCCAGAAAGTGCGCCGCAACGTGATCGAAAAAACTTTTTCTCGCGAGATCGCGATCATTTACGGCGGGGGAAATGCCTGATGGACTATTTTCTTCAGCTGCTCATTTCCGGTATGGCCGTCGGTCTGATCTATGGCTTCATCGGCATGGGCTTTGCGATGATCTACCGCGCCACCGGCGTGGTGAACTTCGCCCAGGGCGAGATGATGATGCTGGTGTCCTACATCGCATTCACCCTGGCAGGTACATTGCACTTTGGCTTCTGGCCGATGCTCGCGGCAACAGTGGCGATCTCGGTACTGATCGGTCTGGTGGTCGAGGTTTTGCTGATCCGGCCCATGCTCGGCCAGCCGGTCTTTTCGACGGTGATGGTGACCATCGGGCTGGCCGTGATTCTGCGCTCGGTAGTCGTGCTCATCTGGGGTGCCGACCCGATGCCGCTGAATACAGGCCTGTCCACCGAAGTCATCAGGATCGGGCCGGCCGGTCTGTACCCGGCACAACTGTACGCCTTGGGACTCATGGCTGCGGTGCTGATCGGTCTTTGGGCCTTCTTCCGCTATTCACGGGTCGGCATCGCGATGCGCGCGACCGCCAACCTGCAGACCGCGGCGCTGCTGATGGGTATCAATGTCAAGCGCATTTTCGCGCTGTCGTGGGCCCTGTCGGCCGGTCTCGCCGCCATAGCCGGAGTGCTGATCGGCGTGATCTACGACGTCAATCCCGGCATGTGGACAACGGGTCTGCGCAGCTTTCCGGCGGTGATTCTCGGCGGACTGGACTCGGTGTTCGGTGCCGCACTGGGTGGCGTTCTAATCGGCGTCGTCGAAAACCTGTCTGAAGGTTACATTGGCCGCGGCATGAAAGAAATCGCCGGTTTTGTACTTATTCTCGTCGTCCTCATGGTCAGACCCTATGGCCTGTTCGGCAAACCTGATATCGAGCGTGTCTGATGCGTAGCGGGAATTTCAAACAAAACTATCGCGAACTGCTGGCACTGACCGACTCGGTCGCTGTCGTCTTCTGGTCATGTGTGCTGGTGGCGTTCCTGCTCGCTGCGCCGCTGGTGTTGCCCACGTACTACGTGTCCGTGCTGCTGCTGCTCCTGATCACGGCGGTGGGGGTGCTGGGCCTCAATCTGCTGACCGGCACCACCGGGCTGATCTCGCTCGGGCACTCCGGTTTTCTGGCGGTCGGCGCCTACACGGCCGGCGTCGTGGCCGGCAAGCTGGGTTGGTCAATGCTGCCGGCTATATTGGCCGGCGGCGTGAGCGCAGCCATCGCAGGCGTCATCGTGGGCATACCGTCGCTGCGGCTCAAGGGCCTGTACCTGGCCATTACGACGATGGCCTTCGCCGTGATCATCAACCATCTGATTCTCAATGGCGGCACCCTCACGGGGGGGTCGGAAGGCCTGACGGTCCCGCAGCCCTCGTTGTTCGGCCACCCACTTGGCGCAGAGCGCGGTTACTACTACGTGGTTCTCGCATTCCTGGTGGTGTTCACCTTCATTACCCTGAACATCCTGCGCAGCCGCATAGGCCGGGCTTTCCTGGCCATTCGGGAGCATGACATCGCCGCCAAGGCGATGGGCGTCAACCTGATCCGCTACAAGTTGCTGGCGTTCATGATCAGCGCCTTCTACACGGGAATCGCCGGCGGATTGCTGGCGTTTTACACACGTTACCTGAATGTCGACAGCTTCAGCCTGCTGATATCGATCGAGGCACTATCGATGCTCATCGTCGGTGGGCTCGGCACGGTAGCCGGAGCCTTGCTTGGTACTGCTTTCATCGTCTTGCTGAATGAAGGACTGGGCTTTTTGTTCGGCATGATCGGCGCCAGCTTCGGCGGGTCAGGCTCCACTGCCGCCTACGAAATCAAAGGCGTGATATACGGGCTCGCGATCGTGCTGTTCCTGCGCTTTGAACCCGACGGGTTGGTGGGACGCTGGCGCGACATCAAGCACTACTGGACCAACTGGCCCTTCCGTTTCTAAGCACCGCGGCGGGGGACGACCGCCGCTGCTGATGCTCAAAAGGAGACCTGAGATGCGAAAGATCCACAAGTTGACCATGCGCCATTACCTGGGCACCCTCGTCACAATGGCCCTGGGTAGCGCTCTTGCAGCAATGAGTTCCATCCCCGTTTCACCCATCAATAGAGGAGTGTCTTTCATGATTCAAAAACTCAACCGACTCGCGGTTGCCAGCCTGATCGGCATGGCGGTCGGCCTTGCCGCAACACCAGTGGCAGCGGAGCCTGGCGTGACCGACACCAAGATCGTTCTCGGCTCGGTGACACCCGTCAGCGGTCCGCCAAGCCTGCTCGGCAAGGCCCACATGCTCGCCCTGCGGGTGTGGGAACAAGACGTTAACGCTCGCGGAGGCATCAACGGCCGCAAGGTGGATATCCGCCAGGACGACGACGGCTACGTGCCACAGCGCGCCTTGCAGGGCGTCAAGAAACTGGTCGAGGTCGAAAACATCTTCGGGCTCGTCGGCACCTCGGGGTCGGCGATGCTGCAGGCGATGCTTCCCTACATCAACGAGCAGCAGATCCCGACGATCAATGCCATGGCGGTGGCGGCAGCACATTTCACGCCCCCCAACAAGACCGTGTTCGTGGTCGGGCCCACCTATTGCCAGGAGGTCAGCACCGCGATGAGGTACATGGTGACGAGCAGGAAGCTGCAGAAGGAGAAGTTCGCGATCGTCTACCAGGACGACGAGTTCGGCAGCGACGTGCGTTGCGGCTACCAGAAGGCCGTCAAGGAACTCGGGCTCAACAGCGTGTCCGATATCTCCTTCAAACGCGGTACCAAGGATTTCTCGGCCGAGATGCTCAGCCTGAAGCAGGCCGGAGCGACCTTCCTCTTGTCGGGCGGTGTGGTAGCCGAGCACTCCATGCTGATGAAGGAAGCTGCCAAAAACCAGATGCCGCTGACCATTCTGACGGTGCACTCGGCCCATCTGACCCCGGTGCAGGCGCTCGCCGGCGCTGCGGGAGATGGCTACTTCGTCGCCGACTACGTGCCGCCTCTGACAGACCTGTCTGTCCCTGGGATGGCCAAGTTCATGGGACTGGCCCAGAAGTACCTTTCATCAGACGAGCTGAAATCGCTCAACCGCTACTCGATCACGGCCTACGTTGGCGCGCTGTTGATGGAAGATGCCATCAAACGCTGTGGCAAGGCATTGACGCGCGCCTGCGTTATCGACAAGCTTGAAGCGACAAAAAACTTCAGCACAGATGGCTTGGCATCACCGATCAGCTTCGCAGCCGGTATTCGGCATTCGCCAAGCAGTATTCTGGTATTGCGCTCAGATGCCAAGAATGCACGGTTCGAGCGTGTGTCCGAGCCCCTGCCGGTGGTCGACTGATACCTGCGTCGCCATTGACCTGTCCTCATATGCCGGTATTCCAAAAAGTTCTGATCGCCAACCGGGGGGAAATCGCGCTCCGGATTCATCGCAGTCTGAAGGCCATGGGGCTTTCCACCGTGGTTGCTCACCATGCGGTGGATGCCGATAGTCCGGCTGTACTCGAAGCCGACCAGGCCGTCGAGCTGCACGGTGCGACGCCAGTGGCAGCCTACCTCGACATCGCCCAAGTCGTCGAAGCTTGCCGCAGCACGGGGGCGCAGGCGGTACACCCCGGCTACGGCTTCTTGTCCGAGAACGCGGCTTTTGCCCGTACTCTGATGCAGGCAGGCATTGTGTTCATCGGGCCCCGTTCCGACACCATTGAGCTGATGGGCGACAAGGTGCGCGCCCGCAACTTTGTGGCCGAACGCGGATTTCCAGTGGCACCCGGCGCGATTGAGGACGACGACCCGGATACTTTTCTCGAACGGGCCCGCCAGGTGGGCTCGCCGCTGCTGATCAAACCCTCGGCAGGTGGTGGCGGCAAGGGAATGCGCATCGTGCGAGACCTGGCCCATCTCGAGGCCGAGGTTGCTACCGCGCGCCGTGAGGGCGAACGCTACTTTGGCGACGGCCGCCTATTCGTCGAGCGCTACGTTGAGCGCCCGCGCCACATCGAGGTGCAGGTGCTGGGCGATGAATCCGGTCAGGTTGTCCACCTGTGGGAGCGCGAATGTTCGGTGCAGCGGCGCTTCCAGAAGATCATCGAGGAAACCCCCTCGCCCGCGCTGACCAGCAAGCAGCGGCTCGATATCTGCGAGGCTGCGGCGGGCATCGCCCGCGCATGCGGCTACCGCGGCGCCGGCACGGTTGAATTCATTTATGGCGCGGATGGCGAGTTCTATTTTCTTGAGATGAATACACGGTTGCAGGTCGAGCACCCGGTGACCGAGATGGTCACGGGTATCGACCTGGTGCGCGAGCAGGTGCGGGTGGCGCGTGGTGAGCCACTGGCCTTCGCACAGTCCGATATTGCGCAGCAAGGCCATGCCATTGAGTGCCGGCTCTATGCCGAGGACGCGGCGCATGACTTCCGCCCGGCCATCGGCAAAATCCTGCGCTGGCAAGCGCCTGCGGGGTCCGGCGTGCGCGTCGATTCAGGCGTGCGCGAAGGCCAGGCCGTGACCGCCGCCTTTGACCCGATGATCGCCAAAATCATCTGCCACGGCGCCACGCGCGACGAGGCCATCGCACGTTCAGTGCGCGCGCTGCAGGACACCGTGTTGTTGGGCCTGACCACGAATGCGCGCTACCTGACCCGTGTTTTGCTGCATCCAGAATTTATGGAAGGCCGAGCCGACACCGGCATGCTGACGCGCTGCTCCGACGAACTGCGCGCCACACCTCTGAACGAGGCCGACATCGACATGGCCATCGTCGCGGCCGTGCTGTCTGATCGCGAGTTGCTGCGCACGGTCCTTAGCGTGCCCCCGATGCATGCCGCAATGGGTGCCTGGAGGAATTGACGATGCGCCGACGCTACCTGATAGACGGACAAACCCATGACGTTGTGATAACCCGCAGCGTTCATGGAGGATTTTCCATTCTGCGCGATGACCGCCACATTGAAGCGCGCGCCCAAGCCCTGCCCGACGGCCGCCAGCGCTTCCACATAGACGGACAGGAGCACGATGTCTGGGTCGCTTGCAGTGAAAAGTCGGTTTTCGTGCACAGCAACCTCAGCGGCGCCATCGAGATCGAGACGGTGGACGCCGCGGGTGGCGCCGGACAAGCCCGCGCCTGCGCGTCCGACACGCTGGTCGCACCGATGCCCGGCACCATCATCGCCGTCCAGGTGTGCGCGGGCGACATGGTGAACGCCGGCCAGTCGCTGATGGTGATCGAAAGCATGAAGCTCGAAACCACACTGGTCGCGCCCCGCGAAGCGCGCATACAGGCCGTGCATTTTGGCGTTGGCGCCACCTTCGGACTCAAAGCAATTCTGTTAACGCTGGCCGACGCCTGAGCCCCAAAACTTTTGCCTCACGCCATGAAACGCATCGAATCCCGCATCGACACTTCGTCCCCGGCGTACCGTGGCAACTACAAGGCAATGACAGCCATCGTCACGAAGTACCGTGAGCGCATGCAGATCACCCGCCACCAGCGCCCGGCGCACGAAATCAAGCGTGTACGCGATCAAGGCAAGCTGCTGGTGCGCGAGCGACTGGATCTGCTGCTCGACCCCGGCACGCCCTTCCTCGAATTCTCGGCCCTGGCCGCCTGCGATGACTACAACGGCGAGGTGCCAGGCGCCAACGTCGTCACCGGCCTGGGTGTGGTCAGTGGCCGTGAGGTGCTGATCCATGCCGACGACTCCAGCGTCAAGGGTGGCGTCTGGTACACCCTTACGCCACGCAAGCTCAGTCGCCTGCTCGACATCGCGCTGGAAAACCGCCTGCCGGTGATCCACCTGTGCGACAGTGGCGGCGCCTTTCTCGAAGAACTATCAGGCGTGTACATCGAGGGCGGCAAGGTTTTCCGCAACCAGTGCCTGCTGTCGAAGGCCAACGTGCCGCAGGTCGCCATCGTTTTCGGCCACTGTACGGCCGGCGGCGCCTACATTCCGGCGTTGTGCGACTACAGCATCATCGTGCGTGGCACCGGCGGGGTGTTCCTGGGCGGCCCGCCGCTGGTCAAGGCTGCCACCGGCGAGGAGCATACCGCAGACGAGATTGGCGGCTGCGACCTGCACACCCAGGTTTCAGGCACGGTGGACTATCCAGCCAACAGCGAAGCGCATGCGTTTGAAATCTGCCGCGACATCGTGGCCCATTTCAAGCCGCCGACGCGCAGCTTCCTGCCTGAGCGCGAGCCCGAGGCGCCCTACTACGATCCGGACGAAATTCATGGCATCGTTTCGCCCGACCATAAGGTTCAGTTCGATCAGCGCGAGCTCATTGCCCGCATCGTCGATGGCAGCCGTTTCCATGAATACCAGCCGGCCTACGGCACGACGCTGATCTGCGGCTACGCGTACCTCTGGGGCTACCGCGTGGGCATCCTGGCCAACAACGGCGTGCTGTTCAGCGACAGCTCCAAGAAAGCGGCGCACTTCATCTCGCTGTGCAACCAGAACCGCACGCCACTGCTGTTTCTCCAAAACACCACCGGCTACATGATAGGCCGCAGCTACGAAATGGAAGGCATCACCAAGGACGGCGCAAAAATGCTGATGGCCCAGGCTGGCAGTGAGGTACCCAAGTTCACGGTCATCACCAGCGCAGCCTTCGGCGCCGGCTACTACGGCATGTGCGGCCGCGCCTGGGACCCGCGCATGCTCTGGGCTTGGCCCAACGTGCATATGGGCGTGATGGGGCCAGAGCAGGCAGCAAACACCTTGGCCGACGTAAAAATCGCACAGTTGCGGCGCAAGGGGAACGAGCCCGACGCGGATGAAATGAAGGCGCTGCGGCAACGGGTCTACGAAAAGGCGGAGCGCGAGTCCAACGCCTACTTCGGCACCTCCCGCCTGTGGGATGATGGACTGCTGGCACCCGTCGATACCCGCAATGCGCTCGGCATGGCACTGTCAGCAGCCTCGAACGCGCCCATTGCCGATCCGCGCTACGGCATTTTTCGCTTCTAAAGGTAATCTCCATGCCCGAAACCACCGCCTTCGGATTCGACGACGAAGCCCTTGCGTCCCGCCCCACCATCTACCAACCAGACCTCTTCGATGGGCAAGTGGTCATCGTCAGTGGTGCTGGCAGCGGCATTGGCAAGGCCATTGCCTTCCTCTACGCGCGGCTCGGTGCCCGGCTCGTAATCTGCGGTCGCGACCCGGCCAAACTCGAATCCTGCGCCGAGTGGTTACGCCGACTGGGCAGCCCCGACGTTCTGGTGCAAGTCACCAACATTCGCGAACCCGAGCAGGTCGACCAGTTGATCGACGTGGTCTGGCTGCACTTTGGCCACATTGACGTACTGGTCAACAATGCTGGCGGGCAGTTTCCGCAGCGGGCGCTGGACTACAGCGTCAAGGGCTGGAAAGCGGTGATCGACACCAACCTCAACGGCACCTGGTACATGATGCATGCCATTGCGCGCCGCTGGAGAGATACTGGCACCCAGGGGAACATCGTCAACATCGTCGCCACCTTCCAGCGGGGCATGCCAGGGGTGGCCCACACCTGCGCCGCACGCGCCGCAGTCACCTACCTGTCCAAGACGGTCGCGGTGGAGTGGGCACAATATGGCATCCGGGTCAACTGTATCGCGCCAGGCGCGATTGCCAGCACGGGCTTCCGGCAGTATTCACCCGAGGCGGTGAAAGCCTTCGCCGGAGCCAACCCGATGAAGCATGTCGGCGACGTTCAGGACGTTGCGGAAGCTGTGGTTTACCTCAGCGCGCCCAGCGGCAAGTTCATTACGGGTGAACTTCTCACGGTGGATGGCGGCGGTGTACTCTGGGGCGAGGCTTGGACCATCGCCAAACCCGACTACTTCAAGCTGAACGCATGAATTCAGCCGCCGCACAACATCCAAAATTCGGCCCGGGCGACGAAGCACTGGCTGCGCTGCCCACGGTTTACCGCAACGATCTCTTCGCCGGCAAGGTGGTCCTGGTGTCGGGTGCCGGCAGCGGCATTGGCAAAGCCATAGCCTTCCTGTTTGCGCGGCTCGGTGCCACGATAGCGCTCTGCGGGCGCAAGGCCGACAAGCTCGACGACTGCGCCGAAAAACTGCGGGCTCTATCGGGTAAAGAGGTGTTTACCTACCCCATGACGATCCGCGACCCCGAGCAGGTGGATGCCCTACTGGCTGCGGTCTGGGAGCGTTTTGGTGGCATCGACGTGCTGGTCAATAATGCTGGCGGCCAGTTCGCCGCCCATGCGATGGACTTCACCGTCAAAGGCTGGAACGCCGTGATCGACACCAACCTGAACGGCACATGGTACATGATGCAGGGTGCGGCCAAGCGTTGGGTGGAGCAGGGACGGCCCGGCAACATCGTCAACATCACCGCCGCCATCGACCGTGGCCTCACGGGCATGGCGCACACCACCGCTTCGCGCGCCGGCGTGATCGCGCTGTCGCGCACGCTGGCCATCGAATGGGCCGAGCACGGCATTCGCCTCAACTGTATCGGCGCCGGAGCCATCGAAAGCAACGGCTTCAACAATTACCGGGAGGAGAACGTTGCCACCTTTTATTCCTGCAACCCGATGAAACGCGCCGGCGACGTGCAGGACATCGCCGAAGCGGTGGTGTACCTGGCGGGGCCGTCCGGCAAGTTCATCACCGGCGAGGTGCTCAAGGTCGAGGGCGGAATGCTGCTGTGGGGCGAGTTCTGGCCTGCCGGCAAGCCGGACTATTTTAAAGTGGAACCCACTTGAGCGCGCAGGACCCTTCTGCGTCGGCAAGCTACTTCCACGGGCCGTTTCAGCAGCTCGTGGGGTACGACATCCTAAACAACGAGCGCGGCCTGTATTTCCGGCTGTCGATCCGGCGCGACCACCTCAACCCCCACGGCGTGCTGCACGGCGGCGTGCCCTTGACCTTGCTTGATGCGGTCGGGGGCAGATCGCTGATTGACAGGCCCATCCCTGGCAACGGCCAGCTTATCCAGTCGTCCGTGACGGTCACACTCACCGTGGATTTCATGCGTGCGGTCAGCGCGGGGGTTCTATTTGCATCGGCAACGCCAGACCACATCGGCAAGACGCTGGCCTACGTCTCTGTCAAGGTGACGCTCGATGCACTCGACGGCGACATCGTTTCGCGCGGCATCGGCACCTACCGCATTTATACCAAGTCGCTGGTTAAAAGCATCTGATCGGCACTGATGCAAGGAATCTGCTCAAAGAACCGATAAGCATATCCGATGGGGCACAAAAAAGGGGCAGTAGCGCCAACTTCGCAAAACTCGGTTACCAAACACTCGTGCCGACGCATTGCCGCTACTTGCTCAGCGCAGCCTTAGACGACGGCGCGGCGAGAGGAGGCGTGCAATCAGGCCGCCCGGAATCGCGGCAATGCCATGCCGCCCCCGACGGCCTCGCAGACCAACTCGACAGACATATCGAACCTCACCACGGCGGGGTCATCTCCCACAAAGGAGCTGATCATCCGCGGGCCTTCTTCGAGTTCGACCAGGATCACGGCATAGGGCGTGTCCTGTTTGAAGGCCGGTCCGGGAGCTCGGTGAACGACGCTATAGGAATGCACTTTGCCGCGGCCGCTGGCGGCACGGTGCTCCAGGCGCTCACTGCCGCAAGCGCGGCAAATGGCCTGCTGGTAGTACTGCACGTGAGCGCACGCCTGGCAGTGCTGCAACAGCAATTTTCCCTCGTTGATGCCCTGCCAGAACGCCTGCGAATCGGCATCCGGCATGGGCATCGGCTTGATGTGGGCGTCTTTGGGGTTGATCACAGGGTCGCCTCCGTTCCCAAAATAGTCGTTGCATTGGTGGCAAAGCCTGCTCCCAGGCTGTGAACCAGGCCAAGTTCGGCACCCGCCACCTGGCGGTCGCCGCAGCGTCCGCGTAGCTGGTTGATGACCTCGTAAAAGTGAAACAGGGAGCCCGGCATGCCCGAGTGCGCGAACGACAGCAAGCCGCCGTGCGTGTTGCATGGAATGGCACCGCCGTAGGTGATCTGACCATCGTCGACAAAAGGCCCGCCCTCGCCCTTGGCACAGAAGCCAAGATCTTCCAGCATCATGATCACCGTGCCGGTGAAGCAATCGTAGACCCCGGCCACGTCAATATCCTTGGGGCCGTAGCCGGCCATGGCATAGGCTTTTGCACTCGACTGCACCGCACCGGTGGTGGTGAGCGAGGGCATCAAAAAGATGTGCTCGTGCGTGTAGCATTCGCCGCCACCCAGAATGTAGACCGGCTTGCCAATGCCCAAGGCCTTCGCGCGCTCGACCGAAGTAACGACGAAAGCCGCGCCGCCATCCGAAATCAAGGAACAGTCCAGCTTGTGATATGGGCTTGTCACCATGCCCGAGTTGAGCACGTCGTCGACGGTGAGGGGGTCTGTCATCTGCGCCCCCGGCGTGCGGCGCGCGTGTTCACGGTGGATCACCGCCACCTTGGCCAATTGCTCGGAGGTGGTACCGAATTCCCTCATGTGCCGGTGCGCGGTCATGGCGAAGGTGTTCGCCACGGGAATGCCGAATGGCATCTCGTATTGCTGATCCCGGCTTTCGGTCATCGAGCGCAAAGCGAGGTCGGGCGACAGACCGGTCAGCAGGCTGTCGCCGCCGACCACCAGCACGGTGTCAGCCAGGCCGCCGACAATCGCGGCAGCGGCGCTATTGAACATCGTCGCCGCCGTGGCGCCCGAGACCTGCAGCGTGTTGGAGAATGTGGGCTGGATGCCGAGGTACTCGCTGAAGGCGACGCTGAAGCGATGAAACGGCGAGGCGAAGGCGGCGCTTGAGAGCACACCATCCACCTCACGCTTGTCGATGCCTGCCTCGGCCAGCGCCTTTCCCGCAGCATCCGCTGCCAGCGCGAGTGCACTCTTGCCCGGCACGCGTCCGACTGCCGAAAGACCAGCACCGATGATCGCTGTCTGCCCGCGAAGCGTCTGCCGTGATGACGAGGAAGATTTGAAACGTGTCATGGGAAGTCGGATCGGGAAGGAATTCAGGTTGCGGGTGCGCGCAAATGCTGGCGCAATTGCACCTTGAGGATTTTGCCCACCGGATTGCGCGGGATCATATCGATCAACTCCAGCCGCTCCGGCAACTTGTACGCTGCCACGCCAATTTGCCGCAGGTGCGCGACGATGTCCTCCAACGTCGGCGGCTGCGCCTTGTCCTTGGGCACGACCATGATGCAGGTCTTCTCACCCATGATGTCGTCGGGCACAGCCACGGCCGCCACCTCTTGCACACCGGGGTGGGTCAGCACCAGGTTCTCCACCTCGGCAGCACTGATATTGAAGCCGCCGCGGATGATGATGTCTTTCTTTCGGTCGAAGAAACCCACATGGCGCTCGTCACGCACGATGAAGAAATCGCCGGTACGAAAGAAGCCGTCCGGCGTGAACGAGTTTTGCGCCAGGTCGGGCCGTCGGTAGTAGCCGGCAAATACGTTCGGCCCACGGAAGACCAATTCACCAACCTGGCCCGGCTGCGTGCACTCGCGGTCTTGCTCGTCGAGCAGCTTGGCTTGCACTCCTTCCATATTAGACGGCCATTCGAGCCCTGGCTTGCCCCACCAGGGGAAGTGGTCAGAGCGCTTGGCGAAGTCCGGCACATCGACTGGCCCCCCCACCAAGCCTGTGCCCTCGGTCTGACCCCACAGGTTGCAGATTTCGATGTTCCAGCGCCGTTTGAACTCTTCCATGCTCCAGCGCGACGGCGGCGCCGAGCCGGTAGCAATCGATCGAATCGACGAGAGATCAAGCTGATCGACGTTGGGCAGCTTCAAAATCATGTTCAGAATCGCCGGCACCAGAATCGTGAACTGAACGCGCTCCGTGAGTATCTGCTTGAGAAACAGCTCCACATTGAGCGGATGGTGCAGCAACAGCGTGCCGCGCGCCGCCAGCCAGCTCATCCATGCTACAGCGCCGGTCATGTTGACCATCGGTGCCGGTGCCAGCACACGGTCGCCCTCCTGGATGCCCGCTGTACTGGGCACAAGTCGCATCTGGTAAATCCAGTTGTTGTGCGACATTGGGCAGCCCTTGGAATAAGACTCGGTTCCCGAGGACCAGCAAATGCTGAAAATATCGTTGGGACCGATGCTGATCGCGTCCAGCAGCGCCATGTCCGGGGTCTGCGCAGACATGGCCGTGATGTCTTCGAGCGCCAATGTACCGCAGCCCAACTTGTCAGCCATGGCAATGTGGTTGAAGCCCTTGAAGTCCTTGACGCCGATGTACAGTCGTCCCTGACTGGAATCCAAAACGTTGCGCAACTCGGTTTCGCGCCACTGCATCGCCACAGGCGACAGCACGCCGCCGGCACGGGAAACGGCAAAGTACAGCGCAATCAACTCCCAGACGTTGGGCAGCTGCGCGACCACGACATCATCCTTTTTTAGCCCCCGACGGATCAACCCGGTGGCAATTGCATCGACGGCGTGGCCGAACTCGCGCCAGGTCACCGAGGTGGCGGGCGTGCCGATCAGCGCTTCGCGGTCGGGAGTGTCGACGATGGCCACCCGTTCAGGCACATGGGCCACGTGTGATGCAACGACATCGAGCAACGTTCGGTCACCCCACAATCCGGCAGATGTGTAACGTTCAATCGTGGCTGGGCTATGCAGAATCATGTTTCAGGTCTCCAGTAAACAAGGTGTCCGGGCGCGATTGATTTCGATCACCCCAAGAATTCAAAAGCCATGAAAGCTGGCGAAGGCCTCCACCTCAGCGCGTTCTGTCATGAAGGCGTTCTCCGGGGCCGACAGGTCTTCGTGGCCCAAAGCAATGCCGCAGGCCAGAATTTCGTCGTCGCCAATCGGCAACTGGGCACGCGCAACTTTGTGGAACCAGGCAAACGCCGCCTGCGCACAGGTGTGCAGGCCCTGGGCGCGCGCGGCGACCAGGATGTTCTGGATGAACATCCCCAGATCCATGAAGCTGCCGGTATTCAGGCGGCGATCCAGCGTGACCATCAGACCGACCGGCGCGTCGAAGAACAGGTAGTTGCGCAGTGTTTGTTGCTCGCGCGCCGCCATATCGTCGCGACCGATGCCCAGGCTGGCATACAGGCCGAAGCCGCAGCGACGCCGGCGCTCCAGATACGGCTCAACCCAGGTCGTGGGGTAATAGGCGTACTCGGGCAGGTGGCGGTCGGCTTCGTGGGTGGCCGCATGAATGATTGCCTCGCACAAGCGCTGCCGGGCCTCGCCTGCCACCGCATAAACCCTCCACGGCTGCACATTGTTGCCACTCGGCGCCCGCGCCGCCACGTTCAAGATGTGGTGCACGACCGAGGTGGGAATGGGCGTGGGCAAAAAACGCCTGACCGATTTTCGGCTGCGGATCGCTTCGTCGACATGCATGGGAATACACCGCCCTTCTGACAGGCCAAATAAAGGAAAAATTTATACATGTGCCCACGCTGGACTTCAGCGCGACCTTCAGTGTATATTATGGCATGATTTCTAACAAACAACCGTTCGACTGGGTGCCAACTCCGGAATTGATGGCGCAATCAAACCTCACCGCGTTTTTGCGCAAGGTTGGCGAATCCAGCTTCGAGAGTTTGAGCGCGCGTGCCGATGCCGATCCGGCCTGGCTCATGGAAGAAGTGTTCGACTTCTGCGACATGCGCTTCTACAAACCCTACACCCAGATGCTCGACACCTCGCGCGGCATCGAATGGGCGCGCTGGTGTGTAGGCGGCACGACCAACATCGTCCTGAATTGTTTAGACCGGCACCGCGGCACGCCGGTGTGGGATCAGACCTTCCTAGTCTGGGAAGGGGAAGATCCGAAAGACCGCAGGAGCCTGAGCTACCGCGAGTTCGATGCCGAGGTTTGCCGCCTAGCAGGCGCGATGACGTCGCTTGGCATAGGACGCGGCGACCGGGTCGGCCTGTTCATGCCCAACCTGCCAGAGACCTTCATCGCGTTTTTTGCAGTGCTGAAAATAGGCGCGGTCCTGATGCCTCTGTTTTCCGGCTTCGGGCCGCAGCCGATCATCTCGCGACTGAACGATGGCGAAGCCAAAGCCGTGCTGACGGTCGATGGCACCTGGCGGCGCGGCAACCCAGGAGCCATGAAGTCGGTGCTCGACGAAGCGCTGACCGAAACGCCCAGCGTCCAGCATGTGCTGGTACTGCGCCACCTCGGCGAAGCACTCGCCTGCCCGATGACGCCCGGACGCGACCATGACTGGGCCACGCTGGTGGACAACCAGCCCGCCGACCACTCGACCGCCGAAATGGAGGCCGAGGCACCCGCCGTGCTGCTCTACACCTCCGGCACCACCGGCAAACCCAAGGGCTGCGTCTGGACGCATGTCAGCTTCCTTGGCTCGATGGTCACGCGCGACATGCATATCTGCGGCGACTTCAAACCAACGGATCGTTTTTTCTTCATGAGCGACATGGGCTGGATGGTGGGTGCCATGTGCGCCTGCATTCCGAGCTACTTCGGCGGCAGCCTGCTGGTGGCCGAAGGCACGCCCGATTACCCCGACACCGGCCGGTTCTGGCGCCTGCTGCAGGACCACAGGGTCAGCTATGTCGGGGTGGCGCCGACGTTGATCCGGGGGCTGATGCGCTATGGCGACGAGGACGTGGAGCGCTACGACCTGTCGTCGCTGCGCCTCACCTGCTCCGGCGGCGAGGCCTGGACCGAGGCGCCGTGGCGCTGGTTCTTCGAGCATGTCTGCAAAACGAAGCTTCCGTTCCTCAACATCGTGGGCGGCACCGAGGTCGGTGGCTGTAATTTCACCGGCACCCTGCACCATCCTCTGCGCCCTGGCTCGTTTGGCGCGCGCGGACTCGGTGCGGGCGTTGACATCGTGAACGAAAGCGGCCAGCCGGTCGGCCCCGAGCATGTGGGCGAACTGGTGCTGCGCAACCCCAACATCGGCTTTACCAAAAGCCTGTGGCGCGACGACGAGCGCTACCTCGACAGCTACTGGCGTACCCTCCCCGGCCTGTGGGTGCATGGCGATTTCGCCATGCGTGACGCAGACGGTCTGTTCTACATCCTCGGCCGCAGCGACGACACGATCAAGGTCTCGGGCAAGCGCACCGGCCCGTCGGAAATCGAAACGCTGCTCACCGGCACCGGAAAGGTCTCGGAGGCCGCGGTGATCGGAGTGCCCGACGAGATCAAGGGCTCGGCCATCGTCTGCGTCTGCGTGCCGATGCCCGGCGTGGCGGCAGACGCGGCGCTGCAAGCCGAACTGTCGGGGGCCGTGGTCGCAGGCATGGGCACGTCTTACCGCCCGCGTCAGGTGCTGCTGGTCAGCGACCTGCCGAAGACGCGCAACATGAAGATCATGCGCCGCGTCGTGCGTGCCGTGTACCGGGGCGAAAGCCCGGGCGACCTTTCCTCACTGGTCAACCCGGAGTCCGTGGCCGAACTGCAGGGAAAACTGGCAGGGTGAGACTTCGATCGCTCCGCAGGCGAAAGCTCAGATTGGGTTCCGCTCCACCAGTTGGCGGGCAATGATCAGGCGCTGCAGTTCGTTGGTGCCCTCGCCGATGCACAGCAGCGGCGCGTCTCGGTAATAGCGTTCGACGTTCAGCTCTTTAGAGTAGCCGTAGGCACCGTGAATGCGCAGGGCCTCCATGGCGTTTTCAACCGCCGCCTCGCTGGCGAACAGCTTGGCCATACCGGCTTCCATGTCGCAGCGCTGGCCGGCGTCATAAGCACGCGCGGCCTGTTCAACCAGCAGCCGCGCCGCCTCGGTCCGGGTCGCCATGTCAGCCAACTTGAGCTGAATCGTCTGGTGATCGCAGATCGGCTTGCCAAATGTGCGCCGCAGTTGCGCGTAGGCAACCGATTCCTCCAGGCAGGCGCGCGCCACACCCACGCCGCGTGCCGCCACATTGATGCGCCCAAGCTCGAGCCCGCCCATCACCTGCTTGAAGCCCTGCCCTTCCACGCCGCCCACCAGATTTTCGGCCGGCACGCGGAAGTTGTCGAACACCAGCTCGGCGCTGTCAATGCCCTTGTAGCCGAGCTTTTCCAGCTTGCGGGTGGAGGTGAAGCCCGGGCCTTTCTCGCAGATGAACAGGCTCATGCCACGATGCCGTGGCTGCGCTTGGGGGTCGGTCTTGACCAGCACGGCAAAGGCCTGTCCATGGATGCCGTTGGAGATCCAGGTCTTGGTGCCGTTGATGACGTAGTGATCACCGTCGCGGCGCGCCACCGTGCGCACCGCCTGCAGATCGGTGCCGCAATCGGGCTCGGTCAGTGCCAGCCCGCCGCGCAGTTCGCCTCTGGCAAAGAGCGGCAGAAAACGCTGGCGCTGCGCCTCGGTGCCGTTGCGCTGCACGCAAGCGGCCATGATGAGGTGCGAATTGATGATGCCGGACACCGACATCCAGACCCGCGCGATGCGCTCCACAACCTTGGCATAGGTGCTGGCCGACAGGCCCAAGCCGCCGTATTCCTCCCGGATGATGCAGCCAAACAGGCCCATCTCGCGCATCCCGGCGACAATGTCGGCCGGCCACTCATCGGCATGTTCGAGCCGCTGCGCCACCGGCTTGATCTCCCTCTCTACGAAGCGCTCGACGGCATCGAGCACCAAACTTTCTTTTTCAGCATCAAAGGCCATGGGCTGGCTGGTGGTCATCAGGGTGCTCCGGAGGGGTTGGACTGGGTCAGGGTGCGCGCCAAGGTGGCTGCGTCTTTGATCCGGTCAGCCGCCAGCACGGCGTCGCGCCAGCGCAGCGCTTGATAGCGTGGCAGCGCCAGCAGCGCATTGCGCATGAATTTGGTCTCGATGTCAGCGCCCGTGATGGGTCGACCCGGCGCGCCGCGGTGCATTGACTCGCGCCAGCGCAGTTTGCGCCCGTCGTGCGTGCGCACGCGCAGTTCGCCCGAAAAGAAGGCCGGGTAATTGGCCTCGGGGTCGGCCACGTGCTCGATGCGGTCAGCCAGCGCCTGCACCTGCGGGTCGCTCAGGTTGGCAGCATCCAGTTCGGTCAGCCCCAACTCCCCGCGCAGCAGGGCCAGCGCGACAAGGTGGTGGATGCTGAACTGCGATTCATAGACGTTGGCCGGGCGGCGCTTGGCCGCAACTGGCTCGCACACCACCGGGTGCACCCCTTGCGGCAGGAGCACCTGCACCGACGCCACCTCCTCGGCACGCAAACCGGCGGCCCGCAGCGCCAACGCGGCGTCGATGCTGGCATGCGTGAAGTGGCAAGTCGGATACAGTTTGACGGCGACATCGAGCACTTCCCAGCGCTCGCCCAGGCCGCGCGTGCACTGCGACAGGTCGGCCTGCAGGCCGCGCGCGGCAAGGTGGCTGGCGTACAGGCCAAAACGCCCCTCGTAAGGCTGCGAAGGGCCGCGAAAACCGGCTCCGGCCAGCGCCGAGGCTGTCAGTCCGCAGACACCGGCCCAGCCCGGGTGCATGCGCTTGGTCCAGGCGCCGTCGCTCAGGAATTCCATGCTGCCGGAAGCCATGGACAACACCACGCCTTGCGCGTGTTCGAGTCCAGCTCGGTCCAGCCCCATCAACTTGCCCGCCGCCAGCGTGCAACCAAAAGCCCCCACCAATCCGGTCGGATGAAAGCCAACGTCGTGGAAGCCGCCCCGGGCCGCTGCACCCAGACGGGCTGCGACCTCGATCGCCAGCACGTAGGCAGCGATCATTTCGGCGCCCGTGGCATGCCGCTGCGCCGCCAGGCCCAACGCCAGCGGAAAGGCGCTGGCGCTGGGGTGCGTGATCGCGCCGGGGTGAGTATCATCAAAGTCCAGTCCATGCACCAGAATGCCATTCATCAACACCGCGTCACGCAGCAGCAACGGCGCAAAGGCGCCCATGACGGCGCTATCGCCCGCGCCGCCCAAGGCCTGCAGGCCGCGGTAGGCGCAGTGCGCGAAATCCTGCTGTGATGACGCCAGTGCGATGCCCAGTGCGTCGAGCATCAGCAGCTTGGCCCGTTCGACCACGGCCGCCGGCAGCATGTCGATCTCGATGCCATGCGCGAACGAAGCCAACTGCTCGGCAATGCTGGGCGCGGCGTTAGGGGTGTTTTGAATCATTTTCAGGAACCTCGCTCTCGGCAAGTTTCACGGCAGGCACAGCGCAGCCAGTGACTGGAGGTAACGATCTTTTCCATCCTGCGCACCGTTGACACTGACACCAACTGGCCGCAGCAAGCCATCGCGCAGGCCATAGACCAGCCCATGCACCTCGACTTGCTGCCCGCGCTCCCACGCGCGGCGCAGGATGGAGGTGCGGCACACATTGCTGACCTGCTCGATCACGTTCATCTCGCAAAGCCGGGCGGCGCGCTCATCGGCACAGGAAATGCCGTCAAGCCGATCAGCGTGCTTGCGCGCCACGTCCTCCAGATGGCGCAGCCAGTTGTCGGCCAGGCCGGTTCGGCGCTGTTCGACCACTGCCTGCACGCCACCGCAACCGTAGTGCCCGACCACCAGCACATGCTCGACCTTGAGCACCTCGACCGCATACTGCAGCACCGTCAGGCAGTTCAGGTCAGAGTGCACCACCAGGTTGCCGACGTTGCGGTGCACGAACACCTCGCCCGGCTGCAAGCCCACGATTTCGTTGGCCGGCACCCGGCTGTCGGAGCAGCCGATCCACAGATAGCGTGGCATCTGCTGCTGCGCCAGCCGCTCGAAGTACTGCGGGTCCTGGGCAGCGCAGCGCGCCGACCAGGCACGGTTGTTCTCAAACAAAGGGTTCAGACTGGACATGGCTTTTCTCCAGTGCGCCATCAGCGGCGCTGCACATTGGCTTTCCGTTCCCGGCAAAGGCGCGCGGGCTGCCGCGCCCGGCGACGTGCAAATCCGGGTTCACGCGCTGCATCCGGCCGTTGGCAATCAGGTGAAGTGCCGAGCCTATGACCACAAGGTCTGCGATCAGGGTTTTATGGAACATGTCAGCCCCCGCGCCAGCGCGGTGGGCGCTTTTCGTTGAAGGCCTTGACGCCTTCGAGTCGATCGGCCGACGACACCAGCACGTTGTAGGCCGCAATGTCGAGCATGTAACCGCTGTGAAAGTCGATTTCGCCGCCGCGCGAGGCGGTCAGTTTGGCGTAGCGGGTGGCCATCGGTGCAGCCCGCACGATTTCGCGCGCGTCGGCCACTGCGGCGGCCAGCGCCGTGCCCGGCTCGGCCAAGTCGGTTACCATGCCCCATTCGGCGGCTTCTTCGGCTGAAAACCTTTGTGCGGTGAGCAGCAGCTTCTTGGCCCGCCGCATGCCGACCGCGCGCACCAGGTTCTGGATGCCACCGCCGCCAGGCATGATGCCGCGCCGCAGCTCGGGCAGCGAAAACACCGCCGCGCGCGAGGCGATGATGTAGTCGCACATCAGCGCCAGTTCGCAGCCACCACCATGCGCGTGGCCTTCGACGGCGGCGATCACCGGTAGCGGAAAATCCTTAACAGCCAGAAAAACCTCTTCGGCGAGCTGGTGCTGACGCCGCCACTGGGCGTCGGTCATCCCGTCGCGCTGCTTGAGGTCGCCGCCGACCGAAAACGCGCGGCTGCCGGCAGCGGTGAAAATCAGCACGCGCAAGGCGTCGTCAAAAGCCTGCTCATGCAAGACCTCGCGCAACTCGACGAACATCTGCGTGTTCATCGCGTTCATCACCTCGGGCCGGTTCAGCACCAGGGTGCGAATGCCGTCAGCGGGGTCGGTGTCAGGCGCGGCTTCGACGCGCAAGGTGGTGTAGTCCATGATCGAGGATGGCGGCTTTGAAGCGTTCAATAGGATCGGGGCATGCCCAGCAGGTGCTCGGCCACCTGTGCCAGCACCAGGTTGTTGGAGATCGGCGCGGTCCTGAACAACCGCGCCTCCTTCCACTTGCGCTCGATGTCAAACTCGCAGGCCATGCCGTAGCCGCCGAAGGTGCTCAGCGCCGCCTCGGCCGCCTCCCAGGCGGCTTCGCTGGCCAGGTACTTGACCATGGTCGCTTCGCGGCCGCAGGGCAAACCAGCGTCGAACAGCGTGACGGCCTTGTTGCGCATCAGTTCGGCCGCTTCAATGTTCATGTGGGCGCGGGCGATGGGAAACTGAACCCCCTGGTTGGCACCGATCGGACGGTCAAAGACGACACGCTCACCAGCATAACGCGAGGCTTTGTCGACAAACCACTTGCCGTCGCCGATCGCCTCGCTAGCCACCAGCAGGCGCTCGGAGTGCAGCGAGTCGAGCAGGTAATAAAAGCCCTTGCCTTCTTCGCCGATGCGGTCGTCGTCGCTGACCTCGAGTTTGTCAATGAAGACCTCGAACGTGTGGTGGTTGATCATGGTGCGGATCGGCTTGGCCTTGAGCGAGGAGCCAGCCTTGGCGATATCGACCAGAAACAGGCTCAGGCCGTCGGTCTTCTTGGCCAAATCCTCGAACGGCGTGGTGCGTGCGATCAGCAGGTACATGTGCGAGTGGCTGTAGCGCGACGTCCATATCTTCTGGCCGTTGATGACATAACCCCCAGCCACCTTGCGCGCGAAGGTCTGGATGCGCAGCGTGTTGGAGCCGGCATCGGGCTCGGTCACGCCGAAAGCCTGTAGGCGCAGGCTGCCGTCGGCAATGCGCGGCAGTGTCTTGCGTTTTTGCGCCTCGCTGCCATGCCGCAGGATTGAGGCCATGGTGTACATCTGCGCATGGCATGAAGCACTGTTGCCACCGCTGCGATTGACCTCCTCCAGAATGGTGCAGGCATCCATCAGCGACAGCCCGGAACCGCCGTATGCCTCAGGGATCAGCGCGGCCAGCCAGCCTGCCTCGATCATGGCATCGACAAACGCCTCGGGATAGGCACCGTCCTGTGCGCACTGGCGCCAGTATTCGGGGCCAAAGCCGTCGCACAGGGCTTTCACGGCAGAACGAATCTGCGTCTGTGTTTCCGTGTAGCTGAAGTTCATGAGTTCCCCCTGAGGGCTCACCTTCTGAACACGCCGAATTGCGTGTCGCGCTGGGACACGCAATTCGGCTGCTTGAAGCGCTCCCGGTCTTCATCGATCCAGCTGGCACCCGCGCACCGGTGGTTGGTCCCGCGCACCATGGTCAGCGTGGCGGCGGGCTGTTCGGGGCTACCACAGCCAGCGCGGCAAAACGCTGCAGGTGGTGGTCGGCGCTGCCGAACAGGTTGCAAAAGAGGGTGAGACGGCGGAAGTAGTGGCCAATGTCCAGCTCCTCGGTCATGCCCACCCCGCCGTGCAACTGCACCGCCTGCTGGGCGACGAAGCGAGCTCGCTCGCCAATGGCCGCCTTGGCGGCCGACACGGCGCGCGAACGAGTCGCCGCATCGAGATGCTCGGCATGCAAGGCCGCCATCAACACCAGTGAGCGGGTGGCTTCGACTGCGGCAAACATATCGACCAGCCGATGCTGGATGACCTGGAAGCTGGCAATCGGCACGTCAAATTGTTTGCGCGTACTGACGTACTCGCCGGTTTTTCGCAGCAGTGCGCCCATCGCACCCAGGGCATCGGCGCAGGCGGCCACAATGCCCAGATCGATCAAGTGCTCCAGCAGCGCAAGGCCTTCGCCTTCGGTGCCGAGCAGCGCGCTCTCGCCGAGCACGACATCGTCGAGCCGGAGATCGCCGGCCCGGCTGCCGTCATAGACCTTGTACCCCGTCACCTGCACCCCCGGCGTGCTGGCCCCGACCAGAAACAAGCTGATCCCCTGGCGCTCATTGACCGCGCCCGACGTCCTGGCCACGACGACAAAGCCGTCCGCCCAGCGCGCGCCCAGCACGCCGCTCTTGCGGCCCGACAGCACCCAGCCACCGCCCTTGGCCGTGGCGCGGGTCTGGACATGGGCGAGGTCGTGACGCGCATCGACCTCGGTGTGCGCCAAGCCGAGGATGAGTTCGCCCGAAGCCAGTCCTGGCAGCCATGTCGCGCGCTGCGCCGGGCTGCCTGCGCGCGCCACCGCCTGCGCACCGAGCACCGTGCTGGCAAGGTAGGGTTCTACCGCCAGCGCCGCACCCAAGGCCTCGGCGACCTGGATCGTCTCGACAATGCCTCCGCCGAAACCGCCATCCGCTTCGGGCAGGGCCACGCCCAGCCAGCCGAACTCGCCGAATCGCCGCCAGTGCTCGCGGCTCATGCCAGGCTCGGAGGCAACGATTTTGTTGCGGGCATCGAAACCGTACTCGGCGCGCAAAAATTTCTGCGCCGCGTCACGCAGCATCGTTTGTTCTTCAGACAAATCAAAGTTCATGGGGTTTCCTTTAGCGTGCGCCGCCGGCCAGAAGCATCTTGGCCAGTACGTTCTTCTGCACCTCGTCGCTGCCACCGTAGATGGTGGCAGCGCGTGAGAAGCAGTAGCGCGGCATCGCATGCGCGTAGCGCCCGTGGCCCAACTCGCCGCCCTCGTGCCAGGGCCACGCCATCTCGGCGGCGATTTCCACGTCCAGCTCGGACAAGGTCTGTTGCACCGCCGTGCCCATGGTCTTGAGCAGTGAGGATTCCGGCCCCGGTGCCTTGCCTGCGGCGGTGGCCGCGAGCACACGGAAATTGGTGTATTCAAGCGCCATCAGTTCAATCTCGGCACGCGCCAGCTTGAGGCGCATCGCGCCATCCTCGGCCAGCGGTCGGCCGCCCGAGCGGCGCTCACCCGCTGCGGCATACAGGTTGGCCAGATGCGCCTTGCAGTCGGCCACGCCGGCGATGCTGGTGCGCTCGTGCGTCAACAGGTACTTGGCAATGTCCCAGCCCTGGCCCTCACGACCAACCAGGTTTTTCCTGGGCACGCGAACGTCGGTGAGGAACACCTGGTTGAGGTGATGCTCGCCGTCGATCGAGACGATGGGCTTGACCTCGATGCCAGCACGGTCCATCTCGATCAGCAGGAAGGAAATCCCTTCCTGCTTTTTCCCTGTGCTGGACGTGCGCACCAAGCAGAACATGTGGGTGGCCCAGTGTGCGTAGGTGGTCCAGATTTTCGAACCGTTGAGGATGTAGTCGTCGCCATCGGCCACGGCCGTGGTCTTCAAGCTGGCCAAATCCGAGCCTGCACCCGGCTCGGAATAGCCCTGGCACCACCAGTCTTCACAGCGACGGATGCGCGGCAGGTACTGCGCCTTTTGCTCAGGCGTTCCAAAGGCGACCAGCACCGGCCCGAGCATGATCACCCCCATCGACAGGCCAACCGGCGCGCTGGCCGCCGCGCGTTCAAGATCAAAGATGTAGCGCTGCGTTGGCGTCCAGCCCGGACCGCCATGCTCCTTGGGCCAGCCGGTGACCAGCCAGCCCTGGGTATCTAACCGGCGCTGCCATTGAACGATGTCGTCCTTTTGCAGCATTTCTCCGGTGACGGTCTTGCGCTTGAGATCGGCTGGCGTGTGGGCCTTGAACCAAGCACGAACCTCTTGCTGGAACGCCCTGTCTTCCGGGCTGAAATCAATGTCCATCGTGTGCCTTTGTGCGCTGGTGGTGTGCGTTTCAGATCGAGATGCCGCCGCCGCAAATCAGGGTCTGGCCGCTGACGTAGTTCGATTCGGGAATGCACAGCAGATAGACCGATCCAGCCGCTTCCTCGGGCGTACCGCCGCGACCCAGCGGAATGGTGCGCTCCATCATTTCCAGCAGATCAGGATTGACACCAACCTTGATCTTGTGGCCTTCGACATCAATCGAGGCATTGCCGTCGGCCGACGCTTCGGTCAGTCGCGTCTTGATCATGCCAAAAGCGACGGCATTGACATTGACCTTGTAGCGCCCCCACTCCTTGGACAGCGCCTTGGTCAGCCCGATGATGCCGGCCTTGCCGGCCGAGTAATTGGCCTGGCCAGCATTGCCGCCGGTGCCAGCGATGGACGAGATGTTGACCACCTTGCGGAACACCTCCTGGCCTGCCTCGGCTTCCTTGCGCGAGGTGACGCGAATGAACTCCGCGGCCGCGCGCAGAATCTTGAACGGCGCGGTCAGGTGCACATCGAGGATCGCATTCCATTGCTCGTCGGTCATCTTCTGGATCACGTTGTCCCAGGTGTAGCCAGCGTTGTTGATGATGATGTCCAGGCCGCCGAAGTTGTCGATCGCGGTCTTGACGAAGCGATCCGCGAAACCGTCGTCGGTGACGCTGCCTACGCAGGCCACGGCGGTGCCACCAACGGCCCGGATGTCAGCCAACGTCTGCTCGGCCGGCGCTGCATCAAGGTCATTGACCACGACCTTGGCACCTTCACTGGCGAGCTTCATGGCAATGGCGCGCCCAATACCGCGACCCGATCCGGAGACGATCGCAACTTTGCCTTCGAGTTTTTTCATGGTGTGTGTCCTTGCTTGTAAATGAATTGAAAAGAGATGGAGTTTTGACCGCCCGTCGGCGGTCCGTCAGTTCAGGGCCACCAGGGCCTCGCCCGCCAGCGTGATTTCACCCGTGGCCTTGGCCGCGCTGATTTGAACGCGCACGCAGGGGCGACCGGCGTGCTCGAGCTTTTCGACCACCTTGCCGCTGCAGCGCACGCGGTCACCCAGGTGAGTCATGGCCGCAAAGCGAACGCCGTAGCTGAGAATCTGGCGCTGCGGCACCCATTCGGTGAGCGCGCGCCCAAGATAGGCCATCGACAGCATGCCTTGTGCAAACACGTCCTTCATGCCCGCGCCGCGGGCGAAGTCGATGTCGATGTGGATCGGGTTGTGGTCGCCCGAAGCGCCGGCGAACAAGGCCAGGGTGGTGCGGGTGATTGGTGGCAACTCCAGCAAGGGCATGTCATCGCCGACCTGGATCATTTTTGTTTGAGAGTTCATGGCTATTCCTTCAGGCATGGCGCACGACGATCACCGAGTGCAAGTCGGCGACATGCTCGCCGAGCTGATTGGTGACCTTCGTGTCGTTGACGACAAACTCGAGTGCGCCGTCCTTCTTGTCGTAGATGTCGGCGACCCGGGTCTGGAAGCGCAGCGTGTCGCCAGCGCACACCGGGGCGTGGTAGTCGAAGCGCTGCTCGCCGTGCAAGACCTCGCGCAAATCGATCTTGAGGGTGTCGAGCAACTTCATCAGTACGCCCGAATCGCTCTCGGCACCAAAGATGAAGGTCGGTGGCGCAACGACGTTGCGGTAACCGGCGGCCTTGGCGGTGGCCTCGTCGAGGTAAATCGGATCATCGGTACCGATCACCTCGGCGAAGAAGCGGATGCGCCCCTTCTCCACATCCCACAGCGTAGGCGGCACCTCGTACCCGATGAATTTTTTGTCAATCATGGCATTCAAGCTCCTGGTTTTTTTGTCTTTGCGCTCAAGCGGCCTGGTAGAGCGTGACGACGCAAGCGCCGCCCAGCCCGAGGTTGTGCTGCAAGGCCACGCGCGCGCCCTCGACCTGGCGTTGGTCCGCCGTGCCGCGCAGTTGGTGGGTCAGCTCAAAACATTGCGCCAGGCCGGTTGCACCCAGCGGATGGCCCTTGGATAACAGGCCACCCGACGGGTTGGTGACGACCTTGCCGCCATAGGTGTTGTCGCCGTCCAGCACGAACTTCTCCGCGCCTCCCACCGGACACAGGCCCAGGGCCTCGTAAGTCAGCAGTTCATTCTGTGCGAAGCAGTCGTGCAACTCGACCACATCCACGTCGTCCGGACCGATGCCGGCTTGCGCATAGACTTTTTGCGCCGCATCGCGCGCCATGTCAAAGCCGACCAGGCGCATCATGTCGCGCGATTCGAAGGTGCTGGGGAAGTCAGTGCTCATCGCCTGGGCGCGGATGGAGACGCGGCTGTCTAGCCCGTGCTTCCTGGCAAAGGTTTCGGAGCAGATCACCGCGGCGGCGGCACCGCAGGTCGGCGGGCACGCCATCAAGCGCGTCATCACGCCGGGCCAGACGGCTGGTGCGCTCATCACGTCGTCAACGCTGACTTCCTTGCGGAACAGCGCGAGCGGGTTGTTGGCGGCATGGCGGCTGGCCTTGGCGCGGATATGGGCGAAGGTGTCCAGGCGCGTGCCGTATTTGTCCATGTGCGCCTTGCCCGCACCGCCAAAGTAACGAATGGCCAGCGGGATTTCCGGGTGACCCACCAGTTCGGCGGTGGCGCGGTCGAATTCTTCAAAGGGCGTGGGCCTGTCCTCGAACTGAGCCTTGATGGCGCCTGCGGCCATCTGCTCGAATCCCAAGGCCAAAACGCAATCGATCGCCCCGCTTTCAACCGCCTGGCGCGCCAGGAACAGCGCGGTCGAACCGGTGGAGCAGTTGTTGTTGACGTTGACAATCGGTATGCCGCTCATGCCCACTGGATACAGCGCGCGCTGGCCGCAGGTGGAATCACCATACACGTAGCCGACGTAGGCCTGCTGGATCATGGGGTACTCGATGCGCGCGTCGGCCAGAGCCTGGCGCACAGCCTTCTCTCCCATCACGTGATAGGGCTCACTGGCGCCCGGCTTGGTGAACGGGACCATGCCGACACCGGCGACGATGACTTTATGACTCATGACTCTCTAACTCCTCAAGTTGAAGCGTCGGCTGACGCTGATGAATAGTCGCGCCGCAGGCGGCGCGACCGGATAGTTGCCAACGCGGCAGCGCCGAACCACCGTGATTACAAGCTTGCCCATTGGCGCTCGATCTCGTGGCGCTGTATCTTGCCGGTGCTGCTGCGCGGAAACGCGGCGGCATCGACAAACCGGATGTCCTTGGGAACCTTGTAGCCGGCCAGCTGCGCACGGCACCACCGCAGCAGAGCCTGCGCGTCTGCGGCGGCTCCTGGCTTGAGCGCGACGAAGGCCAAGGGCACTTCGCCCCAGCGCTCGTCGCTGCGCCGCGCCACCGCCGCGTCAGCCACCGCTTCGTGGGCCAGCAGCACGCGTTCGATCTCGGTCGGATAGATGTTCTCGCCGCCTGATTTGATGAGGTACTTCGCACGGTCGACGAAATTGAGCGAGCCGTCGGCCTGCCGAACGAACAGGTCGCCCATGTGGAACCAGCCGCCGCGAAAGTCGAGTGCATTGACCTCGGGAGCTTCCCAGTAGCCCGAGAACAGCGTCGGGCCACGGATCGCCAGCTCACCAGGCACACCGACGGGCACGTCGCGGTCATCGGCATCGACGAGGCGGATGCGGCAAAACCCCGACTCACGCTTGGCCAGGCTGTCAGGCACGACGCCTGGCGCCAGCAGCACGCCGGAAGCCGGCGCCAGGCCCGTCTCCGTCGCGCCGAAGCTGTTGAGGTAGGGCGCGCCGATCAGGCGCGTGAGCTCGGCGATCTGCTGCAGCGGCACCAGATCGGCCATGGCACCGACCATGCGGACACTGCGGATGCTCGGCCGGTTGCGCTTGAGGCCGTCGATCAGCTGCTCTATCATGCCCGGCATCGCCACCAGCCAGCCGATCGGTTCGCGCTCAAGTACCGCGCACAGGCCGTCGGCATCGAACCCGTCATGAATCACCACCTTGCCGCCCAACATCAGGGTAGCGAGGCTAAAGTCGGTGGCAGCCATGTGAAACAGCGGCGACCACGCCAGAAAGTTGCGGTCGGCACCAATGCCGAATTCGGCAGCGAAGCACATCGCGCGTGCAACCATCGCGCGGTGACTGATCACCGCCCCTTTGGGATCGCCGGTGGTGCCGCTCGTGTAGAGAATCACCAGCCCCTGCTCCGGATCAACATCGATCTGCGGGTCGCTCTCAGGCGCCGCAGCCAGCAACGCCTCGTAGCGCGCGTCGATGTCGATCACTTCGGGCGCGCCATGATCGATGCGCGCGAGCATGGGCGCATGGCGCGCCGACACCAACACAACGCGCGGCGAAACCAGGCGCACGCAGTGCGTCATTTCGGCATCGGCCAGGCGCCAGTTCAGACAGGCAGCGGTGGCGCCCAGCCTGGCAGCGGCCAGCTGGATTTCGAGGTATTCGCGACGATTCTCCGACAACAGCGCCACACGGTCGCCCATCGCAACGCCATGCCCGGCCAGTACATGGGCCAATCGATTCACGCGCTGGTCAAGCGTTCGATAGCTCAGCGCTCCCCGCGCATCCTCGACAGCCGTTGATTCGGCACGGACGGCCACCTGCTTGCGCAGCAGGTCGGCCACGGTCAAAGAATACGCGCCGATTCCGTCTCCCATGGACACAGTCTCCAGTTCTGGCACCCGAGTGAGTGTCCGCACCACATTCTATCTAACGCTTGACAGATTTGCAACGCCCCAGTAAATTCGCGTCAAGCCAAAAAGGTCTCGTCGGCGCTGGCTCGATCTGGCGCGCGTCGTGACTCATTGACCCACAACCCAAACACTGATTGGCACCCCAACATGGTCGCCCCCCGCAGTTTCGTTCTCTCCGCCGACGACCGCGCCGTGCTCGACGCCGCGGACAAGTTCGCCCGCAAGGAGTTTGTGCCGCTCGCGCGCCGCATGGACGACGAGGAATGGTGGCCTCCGGATATTTTTCAGAAAATCGGCGCGGTCGGCTTCATGGGCGTCACCGTGCCCGCCGAGCATGGCGGCGCAGGCATGGACTTGTTCAGTTCGGGTTTGATCTGCCAAGCCTTCGCGCGCTGGAACCCTGCCATCGCGCTGTCGTGGGCGGCGCACGACAACCTGTGCGTCAACAACATCTATCGCAACGCCAGTGAAGCGCAGCGCCGCCAATACCTGCCCGGCCTGTGCGACGGCAGCAAGATCGGCGCGCTCGGCCTGACCGAACCTGGCGCCGGCTCGGATGCACTGGGCGCCATGCGCACCAGCGCACGCCGTGTGGGCGACCACTACATCCTCAACGGCACCAAGATCTACATCACCAACGGCCCGGTGGCCGACGTACTGCTGGTCTACGCCAAGACCGCCCCGGAACTCGGCGCCAAGGGCATCTCGGCCTTCATCGTCGAAAAGGACTTCCCCGGCTTCAAGGTGGCGCAAAAACTGGTCAAGATGGGCTTTCGCGGCAGCCAGACCGCAGAGCTGGTGTTCGACAACTGCCGCGTGCCGGCGGCCAACCTGGTTGGCAAGGAAAATGAGGGCGTCAAAATCGTCATGAGCGGGCTCGACCTGGAGCGCGCGCTGGTGGCCGCGCTGTGCGTCGGCATCTGCGAACGCGCGCTCGAATTAGGCGTCGAATACGCCAGGACACGCGTGCAGTTCGGCAAACCTATCGGCAGCTTCCAGATGGTGCAGGCCATGCTGGCCGAGATGTACACCGAAACCGAGGCGATGAAAGCCCTCGTCTGGCGCACGCTGGCCGAGGTCAATGACCTCGAGATCGGCGGCGGCGGACGCGGCGAAGCCCACAAGCTCACGGCAGCCTCCATTCTCTTTGCTGGCGAGGCCTGCAACCGGGTGCTCAACAAGGCCATGCAAGTCCATGGCGGGGGCGGCTACATCTGGGAGTCCGAGATCAACCGGCTGTTCCGTTGCATCAAGATCCTCGAGATCGGCGCCGGAACATCCGAGGTGCGCAAATTGATCATCGCAGAGGAGTTGCTGAAAGGCTGAACCCGCTTGCGGACCTCGGCACGATGCAGGCCAAGGCCACACCACGATACGAAGGAGACACATGGAAGCGACCCCGACGATCCGCTATGAGCAGCGCGGCGCCACCGCCTGGATTACCCTTGACCGGCCCGACGCGATGAATGCCTTGTCGGGCCCGATGTGCACCGAGTTGCTGGAGGTCATCGGGCGCATCGAGCGCGACCCCGGCATTCGCGTCATCGTGCTCACCGGCGCAGGCCGTGCCTTTTGTGCCGGGGCCGACCTCAAGGGCGTGTTTGAGGACGCTGGCGGTTCGCCTGGGCCGATCGACCCGATGACAGATTTTCTCGACCAGGTTGGCACGATGATGGAACGGCTGCGCGTGTGCCCCAAGCCCACTATTGCGGCATTGAATGGCCTGACCCTGGCCGGTGGCCTGGAACTGGCGATGGCCTGCGATCTGATCATCGCTGCCGACAGTGCCCGCATTGGCGACGCCCACGCCAACTTTGGCGTATTCCCCGGTGCCGGTGGTGCCGCCATCCTGCCGCGCCGAGTTGGCGCCACCGTTGCGAAATACCTGCTCTTCACCGGCGACACCCTGCCGGCGAAGGATCTGGTTCCACTCGGCCTCGTGAACCGCGTCGTTCCCTGCGCCGATCTGGGTAGCGAGGTGGAGAAACTGGCTGCACGCATCGCCAGCAAGAGTCCTCTCGTGATCCGCCGCATGAAGCAGACGGTAGCCGACGGGCTGGAGCAGCCGCAGGCTTCGGCGCTGCGGCTGGAGCGGGTGGTGCTCGACGCGCATCGCCATTCGCACGACATCCGCGAAGGCCTCGCGGCCTTCGTCGGCAAACGCACGCCCGATTTCAAGGGCTACTGAGCCGAACTCTGCACAAGGATTCCCACGATGAGCCACACGCATCCAACCGCCTACATTGCCGGCGTCGGCATGACACCGACCGGCAAATTCCTCGATCGCGATATCAAGCAACTCACCGCCGATGCGGTGCACGCGGCGCTGACCGACGCCGGGTTCGCCACCAGCGATATCCAGTCGGCGTACTTTTCCAACGCGACCCAGGGTGTGCTTGAAGGCCAGAGCATGATCCGCGGCCAGATTGCGTTGCGTTCTATGGGCTTCGCATCCATCCCGATTTTCAACATTGAGAACGCCTGCGCCAGTGGCAGCTCGGCCTTCAGCCTGGCGGTGCAGTATGTGCGCTCCGGCGCGGGCGAGATCGCACTGGCAGTGGGTGCCGAAAAGATGTTTTGCACCGACAAGGCCAAAATGTTCAGCGTCTTCGACGGCGCCTGGGACGTGGCAACGGTCGAGGAGAACAAACGCAATCTGCTGCAAATGGGGCACGGCGTGGAGCCGCCTGAAGGGTCAATGTCGAAGGCGCCATACAGCCTGTTCATGGACATTTACGCCGCCTTTGGACGCTTTCACATGCGCGAGTTCGGCACCACGCAGCGCCAAATCGCTGCGGTGTCGGCGAAGAACCACGGCCATTCCGTACACAACCCGCTGGCGCAATACCGCAACGCTTACACCATCGATCAGGTACTGGCCGCGCCGCCCATCACTTATCCGCTCACGCTACCGATGTGCGCGCCGATCAGCGACGGCGCAGCCGCGGCGATCGTCTGCTCGGAGGCGGCGCTGACGCGGATGGCCGACCGCAGGCGTGCCATCAAGGTGCTGGCCTCCGTGGTGGCCACGGGCACCAACCGCCAACCCGAAGACGTGGGCCAGCACATCACCGTCAGGGCGTCCAAGCTCGCCTACGAACTCGCCGGCATCGGCCCGCAGGACATCTCGCTGGCCGAGGTTCACGATGCCACCGCCATCGGCGAAATCGTGCAAAGCGAAAACCTGGGCTTCTGCGCGTTCGGCGAAGGCGGATGGCTGGCCGAGAGCGGCGGCACCACGATTGGCGGGCGCATCCCGATCAACACCTCGGGTGGGCTGGAGTCCAAAGGACACCCGATCGGCGCTACCGGTCTGGGGCAGTTGCACGAACTGGTCATGCAACTTCGTGGAGAAGCCGGGGCCCGCCAGGTGCACGGCGCACGGCTTGCCATCGCCGAAAATGGCGGCGGCCTGTTCGGCCTCGAGGAGGCTGTGTGCGCGATCACCCTGCTCGGACGCTGAGGGAACCACGATGAGCCCCTCAGGCAAAGTTGCGATTGTCACCGGCGGCGCATCGGGTCTAGGCCGAGCGGTGGCCGAGACGTTGGTTGCGGCGGGTGCACGGGTAGCCCTGTTTGATCACGACACCAAACACGGGGTCTCCGCTGCTACAGATCTCGGCACAGCGGTGATATTCGAGCCCGTCGATGTCACCAACGAGACGCAGGTCCAGACAGGCATAGCCCGGGCGCTCGAGTGTTTCGGCGCGATCCACATTTGCGTCAACTGCGCCGGCGTGCCCCACGCCGCCAGGACCGTGTCCGACGGCAAGCCGTTCCCTCTTGATCTGTGGCAAAAGGTGATCGCCGTCAACCTGACTGGCACATTCAACGTGCTGCGATTGGCCGCCGTGGCGATGGCGCGCAATGAGCCCGAAGACGACGAACGCGGCGTCATCGTAAATTTATCGTCGGGCGCGGCACACGACGGCCAGATCGGCCAGGCCGCCTACTCCGCCAGCAAGGCCGGCGTGATCGGTCTGACGCTGCCTGTGGCTCGTGACCTCGCCGAGCTGGGCATCCGATGCGTCGCGGTTGCGCCAGGCCTGTTCGACACACCGATGGTTGCCGGCCTGCCGAAGAAGGTCGCACAGGCGATCATTGACCACATGATCCTTTTTCCGCCCCGCATGGGACTGCCCGGGGAACTGGCGCACCTGGTGCGCTCGGTGATAGAGAACCCCTATATCAATGCCACCTGCCTGCACATCGACGCCGGCGCGCGCATGAGCGCACGCTGACACCACCACCACAACAACAAGGAGACCGCCTCAATGAACTTCCTGCCCACCGAAGAACAGCGCATGGCCGTCGAAGGCTTCACCCGCTTCCTCGAAAACGAACTGCGCCCGATTGTCGAGCGCTACCAGCCCGACAAGTTGATTGAAAAGGAGGTGATGCTCGAAATCTTCCAAAAAATGCTGCCCTACGGCATGGGTGGCAATGGCATCATCTCCGAGGAATACGGCGGCATGGGGATGCCCTGGCTCACCTATGCGCTGATGTACGAGCAGCTCGCGCGCATCTCCGGCGACGTGGCGATCTCGCTGTTGATTCAGCAGCTCGGCGCCTATTCACTGGAGGTGTGCACCAACACCGCCATGCGCGAGAAGTACCTGCCGCGCATGGTGCGCGCCGAAATCATCGCCTGCAGCGGCATCAGCGAGCCCGGTGTCGGCTCCAACGTGGCTGAAGTCACCTGCCGGGCCCAGCGCGACGGCGACCACTACATCGTCACCGGCGAGAAAACCTGGATCTCGAACGGGCACTACTCCGACTTCTGCATGGTCATTGTGCGCACATCGAGCGAAGGCTCGGGCGCCCTGTCGATGATCCTGGTCGACCGCGCCGAACACGGCTACGAAAGCCGCAACATCGACAAACTCGGCCTCAACAGCACCTCGACCGCACAGCTCTTCTTCGACGGCGTGCGCGTGCCCGCCTCCAATATGATGCTCGAGCCAGGCTCGGGCCTCAAAAACACGATGGTGCTGTTCGAAAAAGCGCGTCCGATGGTCGGTCTCACCTCGGTGGGAATCGCACAGGCGGCGCTTGACAAGGCGGTGTCCTATTCGAAGGAGCGCCGCCAGCATGGCAAACCGATCGGCGGCCACCAGTTGATTCAGGGGATGTTGGCCGAAGCCGCCACCGAACTCGATGCCGCACGGTTACTCGTCTACCGCGCCTTCAACCTGATCGACCACGGCGTGCGCAGCGAGGTGCAAAGCGCCATGGCCAAATGGTACGCCACCGAGATGGCTGTCAACGTCACGTCGAAAGCCGTGCAGATTCACGGCGGCAACGGCATCACCAAGGACTTTGGGGTGGAACTGTTGTTCCGAAACGCCCGCATGATGCCCATCCCCGACGGCACGACCGAGATCCAAAAGCTCATCATTGGCCGCGCCCTGACCGGCATCAATGCCTTCTCCTGACCCATGACCTCCCTTTCCTCCCCTTCCTCAATCGCCCGGGCCAGTGAAGTTCCGGTGCTCCAGGCCCGGAACATCACTCTGCGATTCGGCGGCGTGACCGCCTTGGCTGACGTCGGCATCGAAGTCCGTGACAACGAGCTGCTGGCCATCATCGGCCCCAACGGCGCAGGCAAGAGCTCGCTGATGAACGTGCTGAGCGGTTTTTACCAGCCGCAACAGGGCGATGTGCACTACCGTTCTCACGACATCAAGGGCCGCGCGGTGCACGAAATTGCGCGCGACGGCGTGGTGCGCACTTTTCAGGGCACCCATTTGTTCTCCAACATGAGCGTGCTCGACAACATCTTGGTCGGCCGCTACTGCAAGATGCGCTCGAGTCTGGCGCAGGCATTTCTCTATTTCCCCTGGACCCAGCGTGAAGAAACCCTGCACCGGGAAGCGGTCGAGGAAATCATCGACTTCCTCGAAATCGAAAACATCCGCCACCAGCCGGTGGGCGCACTCGGCTACGGTCTTCGCAAGCGCGTGGACCTGGGCCGTGCGTTGGCGATGGAACCCAAGGTGCTACTGATGGATGAACCGATGGCTGGCATGAACACCGAAGAAAAGGAAGACCTAGCCCGCTTCATCATCGATGTGCGTGAGGCCAAGCGCATCCCGGTGGTGCTGGTCGAGCACGACATGGGGGTGGTCATGGATCTGGCCGACCGCGTGGCTGTGCTCGACTTCGGCCGCAAGATCGCCGACGGCACGCCGGCGCAGGTGCAAGCCGACCCGGCCGTGATTCAGGCCTACCTGGGAGCAGCGGCATGAACCGCCGAACCGATCCCAAGGCGAATACCGCAGCGCACAGCGCGGAGGGTAATCTAGTGAGCGCGCACCATCCCACCCCGGCATCCGCACTCACCCTGCCACAGAAGTTGTTCGCCCACACCCAGGAACATCCGCAGCGACTGGCGCAGCGCGTCAAGCGCAAAGGCGTGTGGCACTGCTATACGTGGTCTGACGTGTTTGAGCGCACGCGCAGCATGGCGCTTGGCGCGGCAGCGCAGGGCCTGCGGCGCGGCGAAACCGTGATCGTGATCGGCGAGAACGAACCCGAGCATTACTGGGCTCTGTTTGCAGCCCAGTCACTGGGCGCCAAAACCGTGTCGGTCTACCCCGACGCCACCGTCGACGAACTGCATTACCTCTGCGAGGACTCGCAGGCCCGCTTCATCTTCGCGCAGGATCAGGAGCAGGTCGACAAGGCGCTCGCGCTGCTGGAGCGGCTGCCCGACATCCGGGGCATCGCTTATTGGGACAACTCGGGTATGTGGTCGTACCGGCATCCGCTGCTGCAGTCCTTCGATGCCTTGACCGACGAAGGGCGGCGCCAGCACGAGCGGCACCCGCAACGCTTCGAACGCGAAATCTCCGCCGGCCACCCTGACGATCTGGCACTGCTGACCTACACCTCCGGCACCACCAGCAAGCCCAAGGGCGTGATGATCAGTCACCGCTGGTTGATGGACAACGCGTTGCGCATGAGCAGCGCACTGCCGATCAAGCCCGGCATGGAGTACCTGTCCTACACGCCGCTGGCCTGGATCACCGAGCAATTGCTGGGCGTGACACTCGGGCTGACCATGCCGCTGGTGGTCAGCTTCCCGGAAGGTCCTGACCAGGTCTTGCACAATCTGCGCGAACTCGCGCCGCACATCGTGCTGTTCGGCCCGCGCCAGTGGGAGAACATCGCCGCCACCATCGAGGCGCGCATGCTCGCCGCGAACTGGATTGCGCGCGGCATCTACCGCTGGGGCATACGCATCGGCCATGACGTGCATGTGGCGCGGCTCGAAGGGAGGACGGCACCGTGGCTGTCGCGGCTGCTGCTGCCGCTGGCCGAAGCGCTGGTGCTTCATCCGCTGCGCGACCAGTTTGGCTTTATTCGCGGCAAGGTGGCCGTTTCTGGCGGCACCGCCATGGCGCCCGACGTGTTCCGGCTGTTTCACGCCATGGGCGTGCCACTGCGCAACATCTACGGCTGTTCTGAATTCGGCCTGATTGCCGGCCACCGCGGCGAGCGTTACGATCTTGAAACCGTGGGCCCACTGCTCGATGTGGCCCCTGCCTTTGGCGCACCGCTGAAATCGCGCATCCAGGATAACGGCGAGCTGCTGCTGCGCGGCGGCACCGGCTTTCTCGGCTACTGGGGCAAGCCCGACAAGACCGCCGCTATCCAGCGCGACGGCTGGTACATCAGCGGTGACGCCGTGCGCAAGACCGACAGCGGTGAATTGGTGTACCTGGACCGGCTGGAGCACTTGGTCAAACTCGCCAGCGGCCACCTTTATCCGCCGCAGTTCATCGAGACGCGCCTGCGCTTTTCGCCCTTCATCAAGGACGTGATGGTGTTGGGCGACGCCACCCGGCCCTGGGTTGGCGCGCTGATCAACATCGACATGGCGGTAACCAGCCGCTGGGCCGAGGAGCGGCGCATTGCCTTCTCCACCTTCACCGATCTGTCGCAGCGATCCGAAGTGCGGCAACTGATGCAGGGCGAAATCCGCCGCATCAACAAACTGCTGCCCGAAGGCTCGCGCGTGGTGCGCTTCGCCAATTTTCCGAAGGAACTCGACCCCGACGAAGGCGAACTCACGCGCACGCGCAAGCTGCGCCGCGAGTTTCTTGAAGTGCGCTATCGGGCGCTGATTGAAGGCCTGTATGCAGGCGCCGCCGACATCGCCTGCGAAATCGCCGTGACCTACCAGGACGGCCGTCAGGGCGTTTTGCGCGCAACCGTAGTGGCCACCGACATCGACCAGACGCACACACCATGATCATCGAATTCATCAACTACACAATTAACGGCGCACTGCTCGGCCTGCTGTACTCGCTGGTCGCCATGGGCTTTGTGGTCATCTACCGCGCCAGCAAGGTCTTCAACATGGCGATCGGCGAGATGATCGTGCTGGGTGCCTTCCTGCTGTGGTGGGCGATCCAGTCGCGCGGCATGCATCCGGCGCTGGGCATCGCCGTCGCGCTGGGCATTTCGGTGCTGATCGGGCTGGCGATTGAACGGCTGCTGTTCAGGCGCCTGATCGGCGAATCGGTGTTCTCGATGATCATGGTCACCATCGGGCTGCTGATCCTGATGCGCGGACTGGTGCTGGTGATCTGGGGCCCGCAGGAGCGTCAGTTCCCCGCTATCTTTCCCCTGGCGCCCATCATCCTGGGGGAGATGATCATCCCGCGCTCGCTCGCCATCGGTGGCCTCATCGCGGTGCTGGCGGCCGTGGCGCTGCACTGGTTCTTCAACCGCAGTCGTACCGGGCTGGCCATGTCGGCAGTGGCCGAAGACCACCAAATCGCGCTGGCCATGGGCATCAGCGTGCGCCGCTCCATCGCCTTCGCCTGGGCGCTGGGCGGGGTGCTGTCGGTCATCACCTCGATGGTCTACCTGAGCGGCAAGTCGCTGACCTTCCTGTCCTCCGAGATCGGCTTCGCCGCCCTGCCGGTGGCACTGCTGGCCGGGCTCGAATCCATCGGCGGCCTGCTGTTGGCCGGCATCATCGTCGGGGTCGTGCAGGGGCTGACTGCCGCCTACATCGACCCGCTGATCGGCGGCAACGCCGCCGCCGTCGTCCCCTATATCTTCATGCTGGTGGTGCTGGTGGTCCGTCCGACCGGCATGTTCGGCTGGAAACGCATTGAAAGAGTCTGACCCATGGATCCCTCCGGCATTTTTTCCACCAGTTATGCACGTGACCGCGCGCTGATCCGCACGCGTGCCCAGTGGGTCGCGCTGGCCCTGTTCATCGGCATTCTGCTGATCTACCCCTGGTTCGCCTCGGCGCGCCTGGTAGCAATAGCCAACCTGATGCTGGTCACCTCCATCGTGGTGGTCGGCCTGCAGATCACCACCGGCTACGCCGGGCAGATCAACCTGGGCCAAGCCGCCTTCATGGGGGTCGGCGCCTACGCCGCCAGTGTGATCGAGGTCAAGGCTGGGCTGCCGTTCTGGGTGGCGGTGCCGGTGGGAGGTCTGATCGCGGCGCTGGCCGGCTGGCTGTTTGGCCTGACGGCGGCGCGCATCAAGGGCTTTTACCTTGCGCTGACCACCATCGCGGCCCAGTTCATCTTCCACTTCATGGTGCTGAATCTGCCCTCGGACTGGCTCGGCGGCGTCAACGGTTTCAGTCTACAGCCTGCTCAGTTGGGCGCCTTCGTGTTCAACACCGACCGTTCGCTGTACTACCTGTTTCTGGTTGTCACCCTGGTGATGGTATTCGGCGCTTTCGGCATCCTGCGCAGCCGCCACGGGCGCGCCTTCGTCGCCGTGCGCGACGACGATGTGGCTGCCGGCATGATGGGCGTAGACGTGGCTGGCGCCAAATCGCGCGCCTTTGTGCTGGGCGCCTTCTACGCCGGCATTGGCGGGGCCCTTTGGGCCTACCAGGTGCGCTATGTTTCAGTTGATCAGTTCACGCTGTTCAACTCGATCTGGTTCATTGCCATGATGATCGTCGGCGGGCTCGGCTCACTCGTCGGGGCGCTGATCGGCACCGTGCTCATCCGGGGCGTGCAGGAGACCATTACCAGTCTGGGGCCCGATCTGGTCGAGCGCATTCCCAGCCTGAGCAGCGACCTGGTCTTCGCCAGCATGAATGTGTTTCTCGGCCTCATCATCACGCTGTTCCTGCTGCTGGAACCGAAAGGCCTGATGCACCGCTGGAACATCCTGAAAACCAACTATCGGCTCTGGCCGTTTCACCACTGAACCCGTCCGCCACGGCGAGTCTCAGTGCCTTTTTCCCTTCATCACCACCACTGCCCGGAGACAACCATGCAACGCAACACCTTTCTCAAACTCACAACCGCTCTGGCAGCCGGCCTGCTGCTGAACGCGCCGGCCCACGCGCAAACGACAACGATCAACGTCGCCGCCATTGCCGACTTCGCCGGCCCTTACGCCAACGTCATGCCCCAGATGCAGGGCGGACGACTCGCCGTGATTGAGTGGTGGAACAAGGAAGTCGGCAGCAAGTTCAACGTGCAGATCGCCGTCAAAACTTTTGACACGCGCTATGACGTGGCGCAAACCGCCAGCCTGTGGCCCGGCATCAAGGCCGAACTCAAGCCGGTACTCCTGCTTGGCCTCGGCGGCCCGGATGCTGCTGCGCTGCAGCAGCGCCTGCCGGATGACAAGGTACCCATGCTCATGGGCACCGCCGCCTACGGCTTCGGCTGGAAGCCCAACCAATGGGTCCTGAACCTGCGCCCCACCTACCCCCATGAGGCGGCAGGTTTCCTGGAGTGGTTCCGCAACACCAAACTCCAGGACAAGCGTCCAGTCAAGGTGGCAATCATCACCTCCGAAGCCACACCCGCCTATGCCGACATGGCCAAGGGCCTGCAAAGCTACACCAAGGCCAACCCCGACAAGGCCACCTTCGTCGAGGCCATCTGGACCGAGGTGCAGCCGACCGACCTGACACTGCCGGTGCGCCGCCTGGTCAACGCCGGCACCGACGTGATCGTGATCCAGACCAACACCGCCCAGGCGGTGGCCGCCAAACGGGCGTTGCAGGCACTGGGCAAGAACGTTCCGATCATGCTGTCGCTGCACAACGGGGTAGTGGGTTCGTCCAAGGCCCTTGGCGACCCGAACGGCTTTGCCGGTGATTTCGAAGTGGGCGCCATCGCCGATGCCAGCGAAGACGACACAGCTGCGCGCAAGTTCTACAACATGCTGCAGGAAAAGCACGGACTGAAATCGGGCTGGAATGCAATGACCATCATGGGTCTGGGCCAAAGCATTGTGGCCGTGCGCGCGATCGAGGCCACCCTCAAGGCCAAGGGCGCAGGCAAAATCACCGGCGAAGCCGTGCGCGAGACGCTGCTGGCCAGCCAGTTCACCAGCAACGATCTGATGGGTGTGCTGCCGGGCGTGGACTTCAGCAACGACGCCCCCTTCCCCACCGGCACCGCCAAGATCAACATCGCCACGATGAAGGATGGCAAGGTGTTCCGGGCGGCAGGCAATGTGACCGTGCCGATGGTGAATAAATGGTGAGTACAACCCTTGCTGCCGCACCAGCTCAAGGTGCCGCGTCCCATGCGGCCGCCCCCCCGGCGGTGCTGACGCTGTCCAACGTCGAGGTGCTGTATGCCGAGGTGATCCTAGCGCTCAAGGGCGTATCCATGCAGATTCCCGAAGGCGGCTGCGTTGCGCTGCTGGGCGCCAACGGCGCAGGCAAGAGCACCACGCTCAAGGCCATCTCCGGCGTCATCGACTCGGAAGACGGCCGCGTCTCCGGAGGGGCGATCACCTTCGACGGGCGGCCGATTCAGGGGCACGACCCGGCGACGGTGGTACGCAGTGGTTTGGTCCATGTCATGGAAGGTCGACGTGTGCTGCAACACATGACGGTCGAGCAAAACCTGATCATCGGCGGCCACATGTTCCCCTCGGCACAGGCCATGCGCCGGGCGATGGACAGCGTCTACCAGGCGATTCCGCATCTGGCCGAACTGCGCAAGCGTACCGCCGGCTATCTTTCGGGCGGCGAGCAGCAGATGCTTGTGATCGGGCGCGCGATCATGGCCGAGCCGAAACTCATGCTGATCGACGAGCCCTCGCTCGGCTTGGCGCCGCGCATGGTCGAGGACGTCTTCACCGTGCTGCATCACCTGCGTGAGCAGGGACTGTCGCTCCTGATCGTCGAGCAGAACACCCGCGTGGTCCTCGAGATCGCCGACTACGGTTATGTGATGGAAAGCGGTCGCATCGTGCTTGAAGGACAGGCCCAGGCATTGCGTGACAACGAGGACGTGCGCGAGTTCTATCTCGGACTGGACCGCGAGGGGGCGCGAAAGAGCTTTCGCGAAGTCAAACACTACAAGCGGCGAAAGCGCTGGCTGGGGTAACAGACGGATGGACTGTGCTGTGATTTTAATTCGGTTTCAGGAGTAACGACAAATGAGTGGTCCCCTGCAAGGGTTGAAAGTGATCGAGTTCGGCGGCATCGGCCCCGGACCATTCTGCGCGATGATGCTGTCCGACATGGGCGCCGACGTGATCCGGCTGGATCGCAAGGCAGACAAGGGCAAGGACCGCGGGCAAGGGGCCTTCCTGGCCAGTGGCCGGCGCAGCGTGCTGCACCGCGGACGCCGATCGCTGGCGGTCGACCTGAAGTCGCCCGAGGACGTACAGCGGGTCCTGGCGCTGGTTGACGGCGCGGACGCCATCATCGAGGGCTTCCGCCCGGGCGTGATGGAGCGGCTGGGCCTGGGCCCGGATGCGCTGCTCGCGCGCAACCCGCGCCTGGTGTACGGGCGCATGACCGGCTGGGGCCAGGACGGGCCGCTCGCACAGGCTGCGGGCCATGACATCAACTACGTCGCCCTGTCGGGCGCGCTCAGCATGATCGGGCGCGCCGAAGGCGGGCCGGCGGCACCGCCAGCCATGGTCGGCGACCTGGGCGGCGGTGGCATGATGCTCGCGTTCGGCGTCGTTTGCGCCTTGCTCGAAGCGCGCACCTCCGGCCAAGGCCAGGTGGTCGATGCCGCGATCACCGACGGTGCGGCCCTGCTCACCTCGATCGTCTGCGACCTCAAAGCCCTGGGACTTTGGAAAAACGAACGGCAGGCCAACCTTCTGGACGGTGGCTCGCATTTCTACGACACGTACGAGTGCGCGGATGGAAAGTGGATCTCGATTGCCTCGCTGGAGCCGCAGTTCTATGCGCTGCTCCTGGACAAGCTCGGCATCAGCGACCCCAAATTTCAACGGCAACGCGATCCGGCAGCCTGGCCGGCGCTCAAGCGCCAGATCACCGACATCTTCCGCAGTCAACCGAGCGCGCACTGGTGTGCCTTGCTAGAAGGAACCGACGTCTGCTTTGCACCGGTGCTGACGCTGGAAGAGGCAGCCCGCCATCCGCACAACGCGGCTCGCGAAACGTTCTTTGAGCGAGACGGTGTCCTGCAGCCTTCGCCGGCCCCGCGATTTAGCCGAACGGCTCCGGATCGGCCGGCACCCGCGCCGTTTATCGGGGAACACGACGACACCGAGGCCACTGGCGCGACCTGATGCGATTGACGATCTCGATCCAGGTCTGAGGTGCTTCTCTTCGCTGACGCTGCTGCATAAGTGCAGCCACAAAGGTTGGTGCCGGCGGCTGTTCGTCATAAGGCCGAACTTCACATCGACGCCCCGACGAAGTAGGCAGCCGCTTTTTCAGCGGGCCGCGTCCATCCAGAGCTTGGCGTTTTCCTTCTTCAGCCGCTCAATCTCGGTAAACGGCAGTGCCGGATGGAACAACTCGACGCGCGCCACATCACTGTGGTGCTGCAACCTTTGGTTGATAAAGACACCATGAAGGATTCCAAAGTGATCGTCGCGATCAACAAGGACCCTGAAGCCCCGATCTTCAGCGTCGCCGACTTCGGCCTCGAAGCCGACCTCTTCGCCGCCGTGCCCGAGCTGACCAACGCACTGTGAGTTGAATATGGCTTTCTTGCGGCAATGTCTTCAAATTCATCGGTTGCATCAAGAGCAAGGCTCTGTCGAAAAAGCTTGGAATTCAGAAGGCATTGTCGGTACTTTGGAAGTCATTGCTGAATCACATGAAGTGAACCGAGTGCGAGACGTACCAACACTGTTTGGGCCAACTAGCGCAATTGACCTTAACGAAAAATAACTTCAGCCATACACATCTAGGTCGATATGTGTAGCGAATGACGGCTGTCGGAAAATTCACCAAATGACCGGAAATGGCCGTCAGCTGCCAATCTGATCACGAGCTTTGAGAGGGATTTTTTCCCACGAACTTCGAGATTTTCCCGCGATATTCGAGACTTTCCCACTTACTTCGAGTTACTCACATGAGTTCCGAAGGCTACACAGATTAGGTGTTAGAAACAAGCGCGGGAAGAACTTGTCGATGTTCTGCATCCGGTGGCCAGCTCCAAAGTCAAGTGGGGCATAAATTTGCCGATCCAGACTCACATCCAGATCGAGGTTAAACACCAAGCCTCCTTCGTGATCGGATGGTTCGCATGACAGTGCTTTGAATCCATCAGTCACTACAGTGAATGCGGCCTGGATCGTAAAACAGTCGGTTGTTCCATCCTGCTTGTGGCATTTGATGTCAGGATTTTTGGACTTCACTACGACTTTGGCCGTGACAGCGCGGTTGGAGTGCTCAGCTTGTTGGTCGACATGCGTGGGGATTATTTCCACAAGCTCCGTTTTATGCGACCAGCCTGGAAGCTCCAGCAGTGCCATGAATTCGCCCATGTAAATAGGAGTTCCTTCGCGAAGTTCGGGGAAGTGATTCATTGGTATGACCTTTCTTGCATTTGTTGTTGCGATGATGTGACAGCAGACCTCAATACTCAGAGTAAGAACACAAGACGGCTTGGGTCAATCTGATGCCAGACACCGCAATCCAAGCATTGACTGCCTGTGTTTGATGGCGTTTATGCAAGTGCCCAAGTGATTGAACTTTAACACAGAAAACAAAATGTTTTCATGAAAATTTTAATAAGGTTGGTTGGTGCCATTTATGCAACATCCAATAACCGCTGATGAGGTCAAGGCAGTTCGTAAGAGACTGAAGCTGCCGCAGCCGGTGTTTGCGTAGCGACTGCGCATAAACTGTTGATTCATCAGCCAAACTGAGCCAGTGTTCACGTTGAATATTGAGCCACTGGTTTTAGGGAAGTTTTGTTCAGTTGGTTGTGGATAAGTCTATCTGCTCTGGGGCTTTGGCTTCCCCAGCAAACGAAGGCGCTTTGATCTCCAAGGTGACCCTGGGGAACCCGGCTGAAACGGGAGCGCTGCGCATCGATCACCAGTCCGAGGACATCGAATACGCTGCAAAGGTCAAAAAGGCTTTTGCGGCGGACCTCGACGAGACGACTTGGTCGGCAGTACGTCACTTCATGACGCCAGACACACCGATCCAACCCTTCGGCATCCCGCTGGCGCACACCCCGGAAGGCTGGGGTAGCAAGCGGCGTCTATATGTGCGCTGCACAGAGGACTTTGCCGTTCGGCCAGCACTGCAGGACTTCTTCATCGAAGAGGCTGACGCGCTGACGCCCGGCAACCCGACCACCGTGGTGTCTTTGCCATCCGGTCACATGCCATTTCTCTCATGCACTGCGGAAGTAGCCGAGGTTCTGGCTCAGTTCGCCGCAGGCGAAGTTTGCGGCAGTGAGTGAAATGGGCCGTTGAAGGGCGCACTGCGGGCCGGTGCAAATGACCTCAGCGCGCCCGTCACTTATCGTTGGCCAAATCCCTGGCTTGCGGCCAAAAGAGACTGGCGCACGCCCGGCTTCCTGTGATCACTTGAATGCAGCAGGTCCAGCATGCTGGCGGCTGCGGGAGAGGGGTGCCGGGATTTCAGACGCAGCAGCGTCAGGGGGCGGGACAGGTGTGTCTGGCCTTTGATGCGCACCTCACGAAGCGTCCCCAGTCGGAGCATGTCTGCAACGACCAAGCGTGGGAGCATGGAGACGCCGACGCCGCTCGCCACGGTTCGAGCGATGGCTTCGTTGCTGGTCATCTCCATCCACGGCGCCAGCCGTATTCCCAGCGAGGCGCACAGGCGTTCAGTAGACTGCCGTGTGCCTGACCCTGGTTCGCGCAGGATCCACGCTTGGTTCTCCAGGCGAAGTGCGTCGATGCGTCTTTGCGCAATGGCGGCATCGGGGTATGTCACGATGACTTGCTCGTCTTCGCGCCACACTGCCGCTACGATGGCGTTATCCGTCACCTCCCCCTCTACCAGCGCAAAGTCGACTTCGTACTGAAGCAGTTGTTGGGCAACCCACTCGGTGTTGCCCACACGCAATCGTGGGACGATGCCGAGCTGCATCTGGCAGAACTTCGCTACATACGGCGGGAGCCAGTAGCTCGCGACAGTGGTGCTCGCACCAAGGGTCAGGCTGCCGCGCTGCAAGCCGACGCGCGTGCGCACATCTTCGAGCGCGACTTGCTCGATGGCAAAGATGCGCTTCGCATGTTGCAGCAGCGCCTGTCCGGCCTCGGTCAGGCGAACGCCTTGGTGGCCTGCCTGCCGGTGCCCACCTAATCCTCTTTCGAAAAGTTCTAGGTCGAGTTGGTGTTCCAACTCGCGCACTCCCTTTGAAACGGCCGGTTGCGAAACACAAACCAGCTCTGCCGCTTTGGAGAAGCTGCCTGTTTCGGCCACGTGCATGAAAAGACGCAGGAGGTGTAAATTTAGCCGCATAACTTTTATTCATCCTTTGGTGAGTATTATGTATTTGATACATGCTTGGCCCGTCTTTAACCTTGCGGCCATGATTACAACTAACACTGGCCGTCTGTCCATTGGCGTTTGGCGAGACCGTACTCACGGTCTCGGCCTCGTGGCGTTGCTGGCCGCTGCGTCCGCATGGCTTGTTCATTGGGGTGAGCTGTCCCGCTGGGGCATGAGCGCACTGACCCTGGCCATTGCTATCGGCATCCTGGTTGGCAATACAGCGGGTGACAGCGTGCTGGGACGCGCGGCGGCGGGAATCGACTTCGCGCGAAGCACACTGCTCAAGCTGGGCATCGTTTTTTTCGGGTGGCGGATCTCTTTGGTCGACGTGGCCGAAGTGGGATATGTGGGTTTCCTGATGGCGGTTGTGGTTGTCTCAGTCACGTTCGGGCTTGCGTTGTGGGTGGGTATGCGGTGGCTTAAAATGGAATGTTCCGCGGCTATTCTGGTTGGTGCCGGCAGCGCTATCTGCGGTGCAGCGGCTGTGATGGCAGCGCAGTCGGTTGTGCGCGCCTCCGAGCGCAACGTTGCCGCCGCCGTTGCAACGGTGGTTGCGTTTGGCACGCTGTCTATGGTGATATACCCACTGCTGCTTGCGGTCTCCGGTCTGACACCTTGGCAGTTTGGGCTTTTCACCGGTGCCACCGTTCATGAAGTCGCGCAAGTGGTCGCTGTGGCCGCTACCCTTGGTCAGCCAGAAGCGGCCAACGCCGCTGTGATTGAAAAGATGTTGCGCGTGGTACTGCTCACACCGTTCCTGCTGCTTCTGACGCTCGGCTACCGAAACCGCCAGGTAGGAGCGGCCTCAAGGAAGTGGCGCGCCGAGCACTTGCCCTGGTTCGCCATCTGGTTCCTGGTGGTGGTTGCGATTCACTCCACCGGCATCGTCCCTGCGGTGATCGTTTCCATGCTCGTCGATGCGGCGGGTCTTCTGTTGGCAATGGGCATGGTTGCCATTGGGTTGCGGACCCGCTTTGCCAGCCTGCGAGAGGCGGGCCTACAGCCCATCAAGCTGGCAGCCGTACTGTTTGTCTTTCTGACGCTGGGGGGTTACGTAATGACCCGCGTCTTGCTGACCTGAGCTCACTGAGTATTGCGGTCTCACCAACTCGAAGCCGAGACAAGGTGTGGCTCCTGCCAAGGACTGTTAACAACGTCGACTCAGCTCGTGCTCGCCTCCGGGCTACCATCGGTACACTGGAGTTTCAATGAAAAGTTGGGATCCCCAAATAGCCGCTACGATGCCATTCGCAAACAAGCAATTGCGCAACCGAAAGACCGTCCAACACGATCGCACCAGGCCCCATGTGCCAATGGGTGATCAGCGCTTTCAGCAACTGATGAGCGAACTGGGGGCGGCCTTCGCCCAGGTGGACGATGGCGAAGGAAAGCGTCGGCAGGCCCGAGAACGCAACTACCAGCATGAGCTGTGGCTGACCCAGCGTCAGGCAACCCTCGTTGAGGTCATCGCCACCATGCGTCAGCTTCCCCGCAGCCCGTCGTTATCCCTGATCAGAAGGTCTGGCTGCAGGTGTGCGGCTGGAAGGTGCCGGCTGGTTTCCCCTCGCCAGCGGCTGACCACACCCGCAAGCGCATTGACCTCAACGAGCACCTCATCCGCAACGGCGACACCACCTTTATCTTCAAGGTCAAGGGTGACTCGATGATCGATATCGGCATCTACGAGGGCGATGCCTTGCTGGTGGATCGCTCCATTGAAGCCCGCCACGGCAACATCGTACTGGCGGTGCTCAACAACGACTTCACCGTCAAACGCCTGCACAAGCGGGGTGGGGTCATCAAACTGGTCCCGGAAAACCCGCGCTTCCCGACCATCACGGTCAAGGAGGGCGAGGAGTTCGACGTCTGGGGCGTGGTGACCTACAACTTGCACAAGCTCTACTGAGGGCCAGCCATGGTCAGCCCCGCGCAGCAATTGGCCCTGGTCGATTGCAACAACTTCTACGTCTCCTGCGAACGGGTGTTCCGCCCGGACTTGGCAAAGGTGCCGATGGTGGTGCTCTCTAACAACGACGGCTGCGTGGTCTCGCGCTCGAACGAAGCCAAGGCGCTGGGCATCAAGATGGGTCAGCCCTGGTTTGAGTGCAGGGAACTTGCCGAGCGGTACGGCATCCTGGCTTTCAGCAGCAACTACGCGCTGTACGCTGACCTGTCGAATCGGGTCATGAGCATCCTGAGCGACTTTGCGCCCCGGCATGAGGTGTATTCGATCGACCTAAGTGCACCAGGCTACTGTTGCGTTTCCTTTGAGAAGGAAGTCGTTGACTGGTGTTGCGATTAACCGAGTAGGGCTGTTGCGTTTCATTGGCAGTGGCGACCATTGCCCGGAAGCCAAGTGGGCACCCGGATGAGTATTTTGGAGCAAACCCACTAGGCGTTCGCACAACAAGCCCTCCACCGATTTCCATCCCAAACTCATCAACGATTTGCATTCAATCCCGCCACCTTCACCACGCAGAACTTATCTAACAGGTCAAAGCTAAAGGGGCTCAATGTCGCAAATCGACCCATAGCAGACGTCTATATTTGGCATAGGTAGCACAACTTATTTCCCTCACAGGCACCCGCGACCATGCCACAAAAATGACATCAACGAGTCATCAGGGTGTCATATCACGACATTACCATCGCTGCAATTCAGATTCGTAATCAGGTCATCATTTTTGATTACGAATTCAAATCTGCCGGAGGTGTCATGATCGAACTACAGAATGTCTCAGTCAGTTATGGTGATGCGATTGCACTGTATCCCACCACTCTCAAACTCCATCAGGGACAGTTCACCGTATTGCTCGGATCTTCCGGCGCTGGAAAATCCACGCTACTTCGCTGTATTAATTCGCTGCATGCGTCGCAGCGCGGCACCACCATTGTCGCCGGCTTAGGAAATTTGGCGAACTCGCGTGCATTGCGCATGCATCGCCGACAGACTGGCATGGTGTTTCAACAGCATCAATTGATTGGCCGACTGACGGCTTTGCAAAACGTTTCGATGGGCCGAATGGGCTACCACACGGCATTACGCAGTCTATTCCCCCTCCCGGCGAAGGATCAATCCATATGCTTGCAAAGTCTGGACCGAGTCGGCTTATTGCACAAAGCCTTAAGCCGTGTCGACGCATTGAGCGGCGGCCAGCAGCAACGCATCGGTATTGCCCGGGCTCTGGCTCAGCAACCTAAACTGGTGTTGGCTGATGAACCGGTAGCCAGCCTCGATCCTGCTACTGCAGAGCGAGTGCTAAGTCTGCTGCACCGCATTTGTAAAGAGGACGGGATTTCGGCGGTCGTCAGCCTGCATCAGGTAGACCTCGCTCAACGTTATGCCGACCGTATTATTGGCCTGTCCCATGGCCGAGTCATTTTTGATGCCGCCCCGCAGACTTTGGATCAAGCCAGTTACGACACGCTGTATGAACAAGTACCCCGTTCTTCTTTGAGCGTTCCACAAGACGCTCGAGAGGAACGGCTTATCGATACTTCATTTCCCATGCAACTTGCTACCGTAAAGGATTGATTATGAAAAAACTCGCATCCGCATTAATGTCTGTCTTGCTTGCCGCCGTCTGCAGCATTGGCCATGCATCATCCAATCCCGATCCAGAAACGCTCAAAGTTGCGCTGCTGCCGGACGAAAACGCATCGACCGTAATTAAAAACAACAAGCCGCTCGAAATCTATCTGGAAAAAGAGCTGGGAAAGAAAATTGAGCTGGTGGTTACCACTGATTACTCGTCAATGATCGAAGCCATGCGTCACGGCCGTATCGACATGGCATATTTTGGCCCCTTGTCGTATGTGCTGGCTAAGCAAAAGAGCGACATCGAGCCATTCGCAGCGATGAAGCAAAAGGGTAGCACTACCTACCAGTCCGTATTGATCGCCAATACTGGCGCCGGCATCGCCAAAATCAGTGATATCGTCAACAAGAATGTCGCTTACGGTGATAAGGCATCCACCTCCAGCCATTTGATTCCGAAGTCGATATTGGCGGAAAACGGTTTGAAAGCCGGCGAAAACTATCGCGAACACTTTGCCGGTGCGCATGACGCGGTGGCCATGGCCGTGCAAAACGGTCACGCGCAGGCTGGCGGCTTGAGTAAGCCGATTTTTGAATCCCTGGTTCAGCGCGGACTGGTCGATCCCAACAAAGTAAAAGTTCTTGCCGAATCGAAGCCATATCCGCAATACCCGTGGACCATGCGCAGCAATCTGAAGCCGGAACTGAAGGAAAAGATCCGTGCAGCCTTCTTGAATCTCAAAGATCCGGAAGTCCTGAAACCTTTCAAAGCCGATGGTTTCGGCCCGATCAGCGACAAAGACTATGACGTGGTGCGCAGCCTTGGCACACTGCTCAAGCTCGATCTGTCGAAGTTCTAAGTGAGCGACAGCATGCAAGCTGATTTTGGTTTGATTCTGGCCGAGCGCCAGCGCGTATGGAACCGCACGATACTGCAGTTTGCCGTTGTGCTGGCGATTGTGATCGGTTGCTGGTATTACGTCGGCCTATTTGATGCCGAGCGATTGAAGGATGGCATGCCAAGCCTGGTAAAAATTGCCGGCGAGATGTTCCCACCGAACTTCTCGCAGGCTGGCACCTGGGTCAAACCGGTACTGGATACCTTGGCCATGAGTATCGCCGGCACGGCAATCGCGGTATTGCTATCCATTCCCTTAGGAGTGCTCGCCGCGCGGAATACTAGCCCTCATCCACTCGTGTATCAAGCCACACGCGGCCTGTTAAACGCTTTGCGATCGATACCCGAACTGATCATGGGCATCCTGTTCGTGGCAGCCGTTGGCTTCGGCGCATTGCCGGGTGTTTTAGCCCTAGGCTTACATTCGGTTGGCATGATCGCCAAATTTTTTTCGGAATCGATCGAACATGCCGATCCGGCACCGGTAGAAGCCGCGCATGCAGCGGGCTGCACGCCATTGCAGGTGATTTTTCATGGGATCTTTCCCCAAGTGCTTCCGCAAATGGCCGATACCGCGATCTATCGATGGGAATACAACTTCCGTGCTTCGACCGTGATGGGCATGGTCGGCGCCGGTGGAATCGGGTTCGAGCTGATGGGCTCTCTGCGCATCATGCAATACCAGGATGTCTCGGCTATTTTGCTGGTTATTTTAGGCATGGTTACCCTCGTCGACGCCTTCAGCTCCTTCCTGCGTCGCAAGTTCAAATAACTCCCAAAGCTTACAAAGGTTTTTATGAAGCCCAAAGTCGTCCTCACCCACTGGGTGCACCCGGAAATCATCGAATTGTTGTCCGCTAGCGCCGATGTTATCCCCAACACCACACGGGAAACCTTGCCGCGTTCTGAGGTAATTGCGCGAGCCAAAGATGCGGATGCACTCATGGCTTTCATGCCGGACAGCATCGACAGCGCGTTTCTCGAGGAATGTCCAAAGCTGCGTGTCATCGGCGCCGCGCTTAAAGGCTATGATAACTTCGATGTCAACGCCTGCACACGCCACGGTGTATGGCTTACGATTGTGCCGGATTTGCTTACGATCCCGACCGCTGAACTGACTATCGGCCTTCTTCTCGGTTTGACAAGGCATATGCTGGAAGGCGATAGGCAAATCCGTAGCGGACACTTCCAAGGCTGGCGGCCGACACTATATGGCTCTGGTTTGACAGGAAAAACGCTTGGCATCATTGGTATGGGGGCGGTCGGCCGTGCAATCGCCCAGCGCTTGGCTGGCTTTGAAATGAATCTCTTGTATTGCGATCCGATTCCGCTCAATGCCGAACAAGAAAAGGCTTGGCACGTACAGCGCGTCACGCTCGATGAACTGCTCGAAAAATGTGATTATGTCGTGCCGATGGTTCCGATGGCCGCAGAGACACTGCATCTAATCGATGCCACCGCGTTGGCCAAGATGAAAACCGGTAGCTACCTGATCAATGCATGTCGCGGCTCGGTCGTGGATGAGAATGCGGTGATAGCAGCACTGGCGTCTGGAAAACTAGCTGGATATGCAGCCGATGTCTTCGAGATGGAAGAATGGATACGCGCTGATCGCCCGCAGGCTATCCCCAAGGCGCTGCTCGACAATACGGCACAAACGTTTTTTACGCCGCATTTGGGATCGGCGGTCAAGGAAGTTCGGCTTGAAATCGAGCGGCAGGCAGCGATGAACATCATCCAGGCACTCGCTGGTGAAAAACCGATGGGCGCGATTAATCAGCCGTATCCGGGAGTAAAGGCGGCGTGATAGATCTGGAGCGTGTGGCGACGTTCATTGCCGTCGTCAAATGCGGGGGCTTTCGCGAAGCGGCGAAGCAAACTGGATTGTCCCAGCCAACAGTAACGCAGCATATCAAGCGGCTGGAGCAGTCTTTGCAGGCCCGGCTGATTGACCGCGCAACAATGCCGCAAAGCCTGACATTGGAGGGAAAGATTTTTTTCCCCTATGCGGAACAATTGCTCCGTACTAGCCATAAGGCTACGGCAGCCCTCCACAATAAAAGCCTGGTCGTTGGTGCAAGCTCCAATATCGGCATTTATCTTTTACAACCCTATATCAAGGCGCTCCAAGATAAATTAGC